>Ga0208767_1000864_pt1 | contig 24775 bp, 33 predicted proteins | sample VirMetDEL_Mar_21_FD_184514 | JGI IMG/M metagenome (GOLD analysis project Ga0208767, IMG submission 184514) | Aqueous microbial communities from the Delaware River and Bay under freshwater to marine salinity gradient to study organic matter... | ecosystem: Environmental > Aquatic > Marine >... | reverse complement strand
AAGTCTGTTGGGTGCATTAAAATCCCATCTGAAGTATAATTAGCTTTTGCAACTTGGTTAAGTGCAGTAATTAATACATCAATGTTTTGTGGGTTTGCAATAACACCATCAGCAAATCCTGAAGCAGCATTAGACCAAATAGTAGCAGAATTTCTTAATCCTTCTAAATTTGGTGCAGTACCATTTCCACCTAATAACTGGTCATCTTCAACTGCCATTAACTTGCTTGGCACTCTTGCAGAGATGTAAGAAGTTAATTGCTCTGTATCATCAAGCATTTGCTTTGATAATCTTAAATAAGTACCAATTAATTCTACATTAGCAGTAGAAGCAGTTAAGTTAAAGTCAGTTTGTCCTAGTGCATTACCTTCTGCTGTTGCAGCAGCACCTTGTGTATAAGCAGATTCTTTAATATATCTTATTGTGTCAGAGTTTGTAGTTCCAACAGGTACGATAGACCTAACGTGAACCTCATTGCTTGGGTCATACTTTATTCCAGGTACTCTTGTTGCTGCAATAACTTCACCAGTATAATCTGCACCAGTTGTCATATCAGCTTTTACTTCAAATGAAGCTGCTCTTGTTTGTCCTTTTTTAAGACCTTCAATAGCACCACCTTCGATAGCTTGTTTTAAAGCACCTTTAAAGTTTACTGGCTTACTTTCGATAGCATTTTTTTTAGCTGCCATTTCGATAGTATCCATTCTTTTTTGCATTTCATCATTCTTTGCAAGATATTCGTTAGATAAGTTAGAAATTTCACTTTTAAGTGATTCTTCAATCTCACCTTTCGCATTTTCTTGAGCCGAATTGAATGCTTTTTCAATTTTAGAATCAACTAAATCACCGATTTGGTCTAATTCTTTTTTTATATCGTCATTCATTTTATTACGAATTTAATTTATTAAACAAATATTTATAAATCTCATTATCGTTATTTTTTACTTCAATCGGCTCTGTGACTTCAATATCAGTCGGCAAAGTGATACTCTTTGAAAAAATTGATTTGAGTTTAATCAGTTCTGCTTCAATAGCATAACCTAAATTATCAGATATATTACCTTTGCGAATTAATTTCACCAAGTTATCATATCTCGATAATACTTTATCTACATCAACATTTCCTTTTACATCTAATATCATTGCTTCATCATTTGCTGCTAATGTAACTGCAGAGATTTCATATAATTTAACCTCTGTTAATTTTCTAAAACATTTATCACCTGAACAAGATTCTTTTTGTAATGGTAATATTCCAACACTATTTTCAGTAATAACACCTGCTTTAATTAATTCTAAAACATCAGTTCCTAATTGTGTTTTTGGAATAGATGCTTCAAACATTAAACCTTTTTCATCTTCATATAAATTTATCATTTTACCAAGTGGTTTATCCATTTGATGTTGATAAAGATATTTCACTCTTTCACCATTTTCTTTAATAGTTTTAGTATATGCACCTTTCGAGATTATATCACCATCAGAATCTATATTTCCAAAAATAGAACCATAGCCTTTTACAATTCCTGACTTTTCATCTATGTCCTTTAGTTCACCTATTGGACTTGTTTTATATATTATATTCATAGTACAAAGATAATTATTTTAAATAATTGGTATTGGAGCACTTGCACATCTACAATTAATAACATTAGCTGCAGACCCTGCACTATCTCCTGGGTGATTAAGTTGTTCACCCATAACACTAAATTTTTCATTCATCGGCCTTCTTTGACCATTAGCCATTAAATGTGCATCTCTAACTCTACCATCATTTCCTGAAATCCATTCTTTCTGTAAATTATTAGCACCAAATAAACTAGCTGCACTTTCATTTGTTGCGTAGTTTGCTGCGTTTACACTTTCAGTTCTTACTATTCTTTTACCATTCGATATGCTCATACCTTTAAATTTCTTTCGTAATATTCTTTCAGCACTTACTTCATTTAATGCCATAAAAGATTCTTCTTGCATATATCTTCTAATAATTTTATTAAATTCTTTTTTACGATTATCTGCTATACTTACAATTCTTTCACCTGCTATTGTTTTTCCTATATAAGCAAATTTTTCTTCCCAAATACTTTGATATGCTTGTGGGTTATCTTTTGTTATATATTTTTCATAATGTCTATAATACCAATTAGCCATTCTTAATCCAATAGTTTTATATAATTCTATATATAATTTTTGTAAATCTTTTAATTGGTAATAAGTATCGAGATTTGGAATTATTCTACCTACCATAAAAGAATTTATAATTTTATTAGATTCTTTATTAAAATAACTTGACCAAATTCTGTCTTGTTTAGATTCTGCTATTTCTAATTGTTTAGTCCAATCAGTATAATAATTTTTATTTAATTTATGAATCATCTCTTTCAGAAATTCTTTTTGCCCAAGCAACCATAGATTTACCACCCCATAAATTATAAGCTACATAACCTCTATCTTTCCAAGGTTCATTTCTATATTCTTCTGATATTTTAGCATTATCTTCGTGTCTTGCTAAAAAACTATTAACTCGTTTAATTGTATCTATTGATAAAGATTCACGGTTTGCTAATTGATTTGCTCGTTTCCAACCAACTTCAGTTCCACCTTTTACAACATCACGACCATATTTTTCTCTCCAATCTAACATTCTTTTTGCATTGTTAGTTGCTCCTTGAGGATAATTATTATATGAATCTTGTTTAGATGTATATTCGTGGTCACCTGGTTTTAATTCTCGATTAGTTATTGTTTCATAATCTTCGTGAGTAGCACAAGGCATATAAATTGTTTGTCCATTTTCAGTATGACTATGAGTTCCAACACACCCTAAATCATTTGCTCTTTGTTGAGCTTCTTGTGATGTTGTATAAACATCATTTCGTAATTCTTCTTTAGGTATAGCATTATAATCTATATCTACACTTTTTACTTCTTCCTCTATTATATCATTAGATAAAGGCATAAGATTAGCAGGTATATAATAATCATTCATTTCTTCATTTTCTTCATCTACACCATAATTCATTGCTTGTCTTTTTTCATTTGGTGTAGTCCACCAAGCACTACCCATTTGTTTTACCACACTATCCATTTCCTCTTGTAGTTCTGCAATATTAGAATAATCAAAATCTAAATAAAGATTATCACCAAATGATGGAACTAACCATCTATTTAATTCATCTTTAATTTTATTTAATTCAGGAATTATTGCATTTTGATATAATGATTTTTTAGCTTCTATCATATTATTATATGTAGATGTATCTGTATTATTTAATAATTGTACAGGTACTTGGTAAATATTACATAAATCTTTAATACTTGCATTATACTGTTGAATTAAAGAAACATCTGTTGCATTTAAACCAAAGTTTACCCAACTTAATTTTTTAGGTGTTATAATAATATCACCTGCATTATCACTACCCTGATATTGTTGTCTAAATTTATCTTTTAATTGTTGTGCTTGTACTTCATTTAAATCCCCTTCATCTGACATTAACACACCTCTTGAAGTTTGATTTTGTAAATATTTTACACCCGTTGTTACTGCTTCATTATTTGTGTCTAAACTTCTTAAACCTGCTTTAAGTGGTGACATTCCGTAAAGGTGTGAACCTGTACCATCATAATATGGGTTAAAATCTTTTATATGACATATATCTTCTGCATCAATTTTATATTGACCTGAATAATCTAAACTATACCCTGCAACTGGTTCAAATATTCCATTACTATTTATTTCTACTGATTGACTTGGTAATACATAAAGTTCTTGCCATTTACTTTGATTTGGTCCTGATTCTGGTTTTATTCCATAAACATATCTATTACCAGTTAATTTACCAAATGCTATAATTTCTTGAATCCAACTGCTATAAGATTGAGCTGGGTTCGGTCTTTCTAAAAGTTTATGCAAATCTGTACTATCTAATTCTGCTAAAGCGTGTTTTCTTTGTAATAATGATTTATGTAAAATGTTTCCATTCATTAAACCACTTGTCATTGCTTTGTATTTTTTTAACTCATTTTCATTTTTAACCTCATAAATTTGAAAAGGAATATTACTTGCAGTTTTAGCTATTAAATTAACAATAGAATAAACTGTTGAATTAAACATATATCCTTTTTTAATATATGTATCATCATTTTCAGGATTCCAAATTATTGACTGTCCTAGATAATTATAAATAATTTTGTTAAATCCTGTGTTTGTATTTTGAAAATTCTTTTTAAGTATATCTCCAACTCTTGAAAAAATAGATGCCATTCGCTTACGATTTATCTTACAAAAATAATAATTATATTACAAAGAAGTTTTGTTGCTTTCCAAAACTACTAAAAGTGAGGTATCTCATAGCATCCATACAATGATTCATTCTATCTAAAGGCTTGTTAATTATAGTTCCATCTTTCATTTCAGTCCAATAATAACTGTGATATTCTTTTACAATATTTAATGATTCTTTACTTATATATATTTCATATTCTTTTAATAAACTAATTCCTGCATTTACACTTCCTTGACCTTTACGAGCAGGATTGATATATAAACCTTTTCTTTTTATTTCTTCTATTGATTTTGGTTCTGCTGAATCACCATAACAAATTACTTGTTCATATCCACTAGCTTTAATAAATTCTGCTATTTCATCATTTGTCATTCCTTTATTATATAATAATTCGTGAAAAAATAGTTTATCATTTTTTTTAAATCCAATGACTATTGCAGTAGGGTCATTACTAAAACCAAAATCAATGCCGATTATACCATCATTATTAATATCAAATTCTGGAAAGTCACTATAATTAATAAAATTCCAATTATTAAATATTTGTCTAGCACTAAATATTGCTTTTTGCCCTTCTCCATATACTCTCCAATAATCAGGGTCTTTTAATTTCATTCTTTCTATTTCATATACTAAATCTTTAGAAAGAAATTTGTTATCCTTATATGTTGTTATCCAAGTGTCACAATCATCACGAGGTACTAAATCATCATAAATCCAATGTATCGGGTCACTTGGGTTAAAATCAACAATAACCATATCTAATGTCCTCATATTAATTTGTCGAAAATCTTCAATAGTTAATTCATTGCCCTCATTTAAAAATGCAATGTTTCTTTTCCGACCACGAATTTTTTGTGGTTCATCTACTGATAAAAATTCAATAAGATGTTTGCCATATTCAAAAGTGTTTGCTGATTTATTATGAACACCTAAATAATACAAACCTGTTTTTTCAAGAATCGTAATTATATCTCTTAATACACTTCCTTTTAAAGCAGGTAATGTTTTTCTAATAATAGATATAACCAAAGGCTCTTTTGATTTAGTTAACAGATATGTTAAGTATTGACATACTGCATAAGTTTTCCCACTTCTTGTTCCTCCTTGGTGTACTTTAAATCTTTTTTCTGAATTTATTAAATCATAAAATTGCCTATTGCAATGTTGTTCTATTCTTCTTGACTGGGTTTCCATTCTATTAGTGTTGATTTAATTGCACCATCGTGAACTATTTCACTACGTTCAACATAACCACGTTTCTTTCCTTTTGTTTTAAGATAAAATATTGTTGCTGATGTATTACCATCTTGTATTTGTTTATGTAATTGTGATTCAGCAAAGTCAAGTGCTATGTTTTGTATATCAGCAACTTTGTTTGCAAAACTTTCATCTTTGTTAAGATACTCATAAAATGTAGTTCTACCAACTCCAACCTGTTTACAGGCAGTTGTAACTACACCTAAAGATTTTTCTAATGCTTCAAGAATTGCTTTTTTAGTATGTTCGATTTTGTTCGTTTTCATTTTACAAAATTACATAAAAAAAATCCCCTTTTGCAAGAGGACTTTTAAAAACAAAAAATGAAATATTTATTTATTATTTATTTTTCCAAACACTAATATTTTTATTCTGTTTTTCTATTTGTTCATCATACCAATCTTCTAAAAAGAATTCATATTCATATAAATTTGCTTTCATATGTTTAAATACATTTGTTGAAGCGTGGTTTTCATCATATCTAAATAATTCACATATTTGTTTATGTAATTTTTTATTTCTAATAAACCAACTACTTAAAATAATTTTTTTAATAATAATATCTAATTCTTTTTCTGATTGGTCATAGTTATTATACATATTATATATAAAATTATTGTATTTATATTGTAATATTTTATGTAATTCTTTATCGAATTCTAAAATTATATATTTTTCGATTTCTTCTTTTGTAATTATTTTATTTTCCATATTTATATTTTTAATGCCCATAATGAGCATTTGTTTGATGTTTAGGTTTGCCATCCCATAAAGTAGCCCATTCATAAGACTTTATCATTACACCTGGTCTTGTATGATTATAAACTTTTCTTCTAAACTTTTTAGGGAATTCTGATGCAGGATAAGGAATTACACTATCTGTAGTATGAGAATCTTGTACATCTGCATATTTCTTTTCTATTTTAACTAGCTCGACTTGTGTCTTGCCGCATAACCTTTTAACTTTATAAAAATTAATATTGGTTTGTTCATATCCCCAACTACTGTAAAGAATATCGTTTTCTTCTAACTTTATTATTGTTTCTGACATTTTATATATTTATTTTATTTTTGTGATATTCATCACCATTACTTAATACAACTCTATTATTTACAATAGCTATTATTGTAACATTTTGAGTTATTTTTTTACCATACCTAGATATTTTATTTATTATAAACTTATCTCCTAATTTTAATATATACATTATATATTTTTTAAAATTAATTTACCTTGTAATTGTTCTTGCTTATAATATACATCTGTACCTGCTTTTATAACCTTTTTATTATCTAATGTTATATTGTGTTTTGGTGTAATATATGTTTTACTATAAAAACCTATTTTATTAGATACTGGTTCTTCTAATTTTAAACTTCCTATAAATTTATTATCCATATTGTAATAATCTAAATAATATGCTAAAGGTGTAAAAAAGTTATTTATTGGTGGATTAAAAGTTTTTTTCATTTTTTTTGTTTTAAAAAGATACTGCCCTTTTTCACTTGACTACGTTCTGACTAATTTCGGAACTGTTTCTGCGATACTCGGGTTATCAGTATCTATATTGTTTATACTATCCAATTAAAATATTTATCTGCTATTCTTTTAGTTGTGTGAAACTTTTCACCATTTGGTAAAGTTATATCAGTTAACACTTCTGGCATAACTTTAGAATTTATTACCAAATTTTTATCTTTTACAATTACCATAGTACCTTTTTTAATGTTAGTACCTGATTTTCTAATTATATTTTTATTTGCGATAGCTTTCATTTCTTTGTTTTATTTAATATAAAGATACAAAGAATATTTTATATATGAAAGTTTTTTTACACTTTTTTAATATTTTCTTGTAAAAGTTTAGGAACTGCGTTATTCCATTTAATCATATGATGTAATCTTTTATTTTTATTTCCCATTAGATTTATTTTTGTACAAGAAGGATTAAATAAAACTGTATAAAACGATTTAACGTAAGTACCACCATCTAAATAAAATTCAGTCAAGCCACCTGTGTTGCTTTGTGTGTCTAATTGCTCTAGTCGTAAATCACAAATTGTTAAAAATATATGACCTAATGTGCCATATCTTACATAGGTATTAACATCCTCATTTATCCTTCCTATAAATGGAAACTTTCTTTCAGTAGAACATATAAAAAAATTCATAGCTTTTCTGCTTAATTTCTTTTTGAAAACTCTTGAATTTTCACCGCCAATAAAATCACCACCTTGTGCAATACATAAAGTCACTGCATTGGTTTTTTTGTAATATTTAAGCATCATATCAAATAAAACACTTAAATTTTTAGCATTTCTTGCTTTGGTTAAATATGTTCCATTAGCATCTGCAGTATATCTAAAAGCAGTATAATCATCATCCAATACAATAAAATATTTGTATCCTAATTTTTCAGCAATGCTAAATATTGCATTTCTTGCATAAACTACAACTCTATTATCATTAAAATTATCACCAATGTCAAATGTATTTGCATATTCTTGTTTATTAAATACAACGACTTCATTAGGAAAGTTTTTTTTGTAATCATTTACTTGACTATCATCATCAGAACAGACTAAATATATTTTGCCTTTATAACCTTGTTTTCTTATAGTTTCATACGTATGTACTTTAGCAGAACGACCATAAGTTAAAATAAAAACTACATATTCATTATTCTTCTTCTCCATATTCTTCTATATATTGATTTGTTATTTCTTCTCGTAATTGCAAATAACCTTGTGCAATTGCTTTTTGAAAATCAATAATAATTAATGATAAATCTTCCATTAATTCTTGTGTATCTTTTTCACTATGTGCATAATAATCTGCTATTTTTGCATAATCAAATTTTAAATGTCTGTAAGCTGCATTTGTTAAAAAATCTTTTTCTGTTTTTTTTAATTTTGAATCTTTTATTTTTTTAATTAATAGGTTGGTTTTTTCATCATCTAATAATTCTGTTAATTTTGGTTTTTCATCAGACGGTGTATATGTTGGTGCATCAATTTTATTTGTATATGCTTCTTGTAAATCTGTTTGTTCATCTTCCATATCAAACGAGTTTATATCTAAACCCCAATTTTCTAATTCCTCAAAAGTGTAATTATTACCTAATATGTCCCAATCCCATTCACCAAATCCCACATTATCTTTTATTATAAATTCTTTTTTTTGTTTATCAGTCCAATTAGTAACTTGCTCAATCCAAACTTCTTTAAATCCTGCATCTAAACAAGCTCTTAATCTCATATTACCACCTAATACAATCATATTTTCATCTACAATTATTGGTCGTTTTTCTAACATTTCAGGGAATTCTTTAATAGATTTTACAAGTTTATTAAATTTATCCTCTTTTATATATCTAGGATTATCAGTATTTTTTATTAATGTATTTATTTTTACTTTTTTAGGCATCTGTGTAATAATTTATGTTTATAATAACAAAAAAAAATGCTATTTGTATTGTGTTTCTTAAATTGTCAGCAACTTTTTCCATACCTTCTATATCTTCGTTCGTATAATATATACCAATTCCAAAACCATAACAAGTAGCCACTTCAATTTCAAACATATACAAATGTAAAAATTTAAAATGGTATGTCACTATTCTGATTACTGATTTTCTGTTCATATTCATTTATCTCTTTATATACTCCTCCATTTTTAAAATCAGGAGCAACCATAAAATCTCCTTGTTTTCCATTTTCTTTTCTTTTTACTTTTTGTATATATATAGAAACACTATCACTTAAGTATTGAGTTTGCTGACCAAGATTTCTATAAACTGTAATACAATTATATGCTTTATTAAAAAAATCAGATGATTGAGAAATATCGTAAGGATTTGGAACTCTATATTTACCGTCAACACTTTCCATTTTTCTTGGGTGTGCTACTAAAAATAAATGAGTATTCGTTTGTTGGCAAAACTGTGTAATCTCTGAAAGTAGTTTACCAACATAAGTAAAATCTCTTTGTGCTGAATGGTCTAACATATTCCAAGGGTCAATTACACAAACATTAGTTCCTTTTTGAAATACCAATTGCCTAAATGCATCTAATATTCCTTTTAGTGTTAAATTTTCTAAATCTATTTTAACAAAATCAAAATGTTCTATTATAAAATCTTTTGTATTATTAAGTGCATCTGTATCACAATCTTTTTCATTTATTTTATTAGCTAATCTTTTTATATGTGCTTCATAAGGATAACTTTCAGGAGAAAACATTGCTATGCGAAAATCTTCGTGTAGTGCAAGATTAACACATATTTGGTCGATGACGTCACTTTTTCCTGCATTTGGAATCCCTGTGCATACAGACCATTCTCCGAAGCTAATGTTATAATATTCTCGACTGTCGCCAAGTCGCACATTGTAATTTGTAATCCCATTTTCATTAAAATTTAAAACACTATCCCAAATGTCATTAATATTAAGAACTCCCTCAATTGGGAAATTCTTTGCTTTATCTAATATACTTCTTAATTCTGTACTTCCTAATTTAATTAATATTTCGTTAGCATCTTTATATTCTCCAAAATCTACATACTTACATCTTCCCCTACCAAATCTTCTTGCTAGTTCTTTTCTTAATGATAAACCTGCTTGGTCATTATCTGTACATAAAATAATTTCTTTCTTATCAACAAAATATTCCCAACAATTATCTAAATATTCTAGTCTTTGATTTCCAACATTAGCACCATTAGGAACACTACAAACAGAAAATATTCCTGCTTCGAATAAACTCAATGCATCAATTTCGCCTTCTGTTATATATATTTTATCCATAGTTTTGATTCTATCTATACCATAAAATATTAATTCAGCATTCTTATAAAGTTTAAAATTTTTGCTACCATCACGAAATTTTATATTAATTAATTCATCTTCTCGATAATAATTAAAATTAATAGCATTACGTTTTTCTTTTACTTGTGGAAAATATTCTTGACTCTCTGTTATTTTCCAATTAACTAAAGTATTTTCTGAAATACATCTTCTTTTAAACCAACTTATAGTTTTTTTATTTAAAGGTGATAATATTTTTATAGGCTTTACATATTCTTTTTTAGTTCTAACATTAACATTACCTGACCAATTACAATGAAAACAATTATATAAACCTTTTTCTACATTTATACTTAAACATTTATCTTTTGATTTTTTTCTAGTATGACTACATTTAGGACAAACTATATGATAATTTCCTACACGACTACCAATATCGATTCCTATATCTAAAAACTTTTCTCTCATTTCTTTTTCTTTAGGCTAATTTAATTTTTTTTCCTAAAGGCCACTAAAAAACACATTTATTTATTTTATGTTTTTTACCAATTCTATTTAAATACTTTAAAAATTGTTGTGGTTTTATTTTTAACCATTTTTTATTACTATAAACTTTTGTTACAAAACACTGATGTAATGGTACATCAATTTCTTCATCTCTGAATTTATGTTCAACTTTTAAAATTGCACCAATTCTTCCTGATTCTTCCCAAGCATTTATAATTCTTTCTAAAACTAATCTTTGACCTATAGGAATATCAGTTGCTATAAATTTCATTTCTATAAGAAATAAATATTTATCATCAAATTCTAAAACTCCATCAATATCGCTAGGATGTATAGCTTTATTTTGTACACCTGTAAAATCCATTGATTGTTTTATTCTTTTACTATTTTTAATTAAACTCATATTTTCCATTATATCTAATATTATTAAATCAAAAATCATTTTTTATTAAACTGATAATCTTTTGCAAATTTTGCTTTAAACATATCAATATATTTTACTCCATAATTATTTTTTTTACGAAGTTTCAATATTGAAAAAAAATTATCTTTCCAAAATTCATCTAATCTTACTTTTTTAACTATATAATAAACTGCCCGAGTATCATAACCATCTATTCTATCAAGTTTGTCTAAACAATCTTTCCAGTTTCGAATATCAATTGCAGTTCTTGGTTGAACTGCTAAAGGAAAAAGTTTAATTAAATGAGAAAAAGATTTTTCAATTAACTCATTATATATTATCTCTTTATTATTAATAATAGTATTATTACTATTATCTTTAAACTTTTCTTTATGGGGTGTTAAAGAAATATTAGATACCTCTTTAAGATTACTTATATAGATATTTCTTGATTCTATTTCTTTAGAATTTGCTTTATAAGTGAAAGAAACTTTAATATATTTTTTGTCTTTTAATTGATTAATCCATTTTGAAATCGATACAGTAGATACTTGATAAAGCTCTGAAAAATATTTGTTAGATGCATAACAATAACCTTTATCATTACTTAATGCAGTAAGTTCACCAAACATTAATTTAGCATTTGGAGTTAAATCTTTATCATACCTAACATAAGCAGGTATAACAGCATAATATGTTCTTTTCATAATTCTTCATCTGTTATTCTTTTTAATTCACTTATGAAATTAATTAATTTTGTGTACATAATGACAATATCTTCAAAAGAAATATAATCATCTTCATAAACTATAAATATTGATTCTAAAAATAAATCGAATTCAGCTAATGTAAGTTTACCTACATAAAAAAAATCTTCATCGAGGTATTTAATATTGTTAGTGTATTTTAATCTTTGTCTTTCTTGATTCCAAAAAAGCATTTTTTTTTGCATAATAATTATTTAAAATATTCATTTATTATTTGAATAGTTTTTTCATAATCATTTAGCCAATGACACTCCCAATTACCTTTTTTTAAACTTTCTAATGCTTCAAACTGATTCTTTGTAGGTTTATTATAACCAACTTTTAGTTCAATTGCTAAACCACATTTACCTTCTTTATTTTGTTGAAATATTAATATATCAGGTATACCACTTTTACCACCTAAATATTTAAATTTAAATTGCATAAAAGGTGTTCTTTTACCTTCATTTGGTACGTGTATACAATACACATCAGGATATTTATTTTTCATATACTCCATTACACTATGTTGTAAAATATCTTCTTTTCCTAAATATTTTAAATAAGGATTCGCCATATTATTTATATCTGTTGTATGTATGTTGAAAATTGAACCATCATTTAAACATTTATCTCTTAAAGTTAAATAATTTTCTTTAATATTTTTATCGTAACTCATTAATTCATTTAACCTTTGTGAACCAACAACAACAGTTGAATGGTCTACATTTACTGTACTAGCAATTTTTTTAACAGGTATTCGTAATAAATCTCTAGATAATTTATAATATATTTTTCTAGCATCTGCATATTCTCTTGCTCTAGTTCTTTTAGATATATCAATACTAAAATGATTATCGCAAATTCTTTTAATTTTTTCTACTTCACTCATAATATTATTGCATTATCAGATGTTTTATCATAACCTTCAAAATATGTAATTTTATTTTCATTGACATATTTTTTCCAAAAATAAAATGCTTTTTTCCAACCTTTTCTACCAACTTCAATCATATCATCACTTAATGCATAATGTTGTACTGTATAAGGTGGATTAGTTTCACAAGCTATAAATCTAAATGTTCTAGCATCATAACCTAACATATCGCAATAAAAAACTGCTTGTACCATATATGAAAATTTCCATATAGTGTTTTTAAATTCTTTAGGTGAACTATCTTGACAAGTTTTAATATCACTTATCCAATCTTTACCCATACAATCAGGTCTAACTCTTACAGGAATACCTTCGTATGTACCATAATGACTGATTTCATATTTACCTTGTGTAAAAAAAAGAGCATCTTCATAATTATTTAAATTAGAATATAGTTTCATTAACACTTTATATTGTTCATTAGAAACATTTTCTTTACCAATATTTTTATTTATTAATTTTTCTTTTAATAATTTATCTTCTTTTTTTCGCATATCTAATTTTGGTAAAACAAAATATTCGTTTTCAAATTTTTCTAAACCTTCATATAATAATATATGTGCTGCATTACCTAAATCCATTGCAGGTGTTTTTTTAAATTCTTTATTTAAATAATGATATATTGACCTTTTATATATTAATTTCAACCCACTTGCTGAAATACAATCTTTTGAATGATAATCTTTAATATCATCTTCAACTTTTTTTAAATTCTCTATTAACATTTAATTGTTTATTTAGTTCTTTATTAACTGCTTGATAACCATTTAAAAGGTTATTCTTTTTTTCTAATTCTATTGTTAATGCTTCAATTCTGTAAAGCAAAAACTTTATTAAATCATTTTTTCCTGTCATAATATTTTATTAAAAAAGGGTGCCAAAGCACCCCTTATGTTAAAATGGCAAGTCATCTTCTGAATGCTGACCAACTGGAATTGATTCGGTTTGTTTTTCACCAACATCAACTTTCCAACCATTAATAGATACAAAATATTTTGTTTGTTTAGTTTCGGGATTTAACCACCCTCTACCATTAATATTTATACCTACTGTTACATAATCGCCAACACTTAAATTATTTATTAATTCAATTTTATCTTTAATAAATTCTATTTGAATATCATTTGTATATTTTTCATCAGTTGTTACAACTATTGATTTTTTTGTAAATGAATCCTTAAAATTTTCAGTATTACCAATTACTTTAATTGTGCCTTTAATTTCCATATTATTATTTTACAGGTTTATTATTTAAAACTTTAACAGTTTCTTCTTTTTTGAAAGTATCACTTTCATCTTCACCAAAAACTCCTAACTCATAAAAGCCAGTCAGTTTTAGTATAACTCGGGACATTGCCCTCTTTTCTGCCATAGCTAATGGATAAGGATTTTTATTATTCTTATTATTTGCTTCACCATAAGATTCAACATAATTGTCACCTAAAGTTGCAGTTGCTTTAACTGCTGCAGAAATTCCAGGTTGATATTCTATTTCATTAAATTGTATTTTAATTTTAGCAATTCCTTGAATTTTATCAATACCTGTTCGTGTAATTATTGGAGTTGATATACTACCAAATTTTAATGAAAATATATCTTCTTTAGAAAGCTGATATTTTTCGTAAAGGTTTTTTAGCCTTTCCCTCTTTGTTGTTTGCATTTTCTTTTTCTTTTATTTCTTTTAATATATTAATTATGTCAATTTGAAATCCTAACTCTAATAATTTACTTAAATCTTTTAAAGTTAATTTTTCAGGATTTAACACCTTACTATTTAATGTAGGCATAGTCATATTTAATTTACTAGCTACAAAAGTTTTTTGAAATTTTAAATTTTCTAAACTTGTTATAAAATCAATTCTAAATTTATTCATATATATTAATTTACCATTTACCTAAAGGACATTTTGCAGTTGGTGCTAATGTCTTAGGTGGTATTGCACAACCACAACCATTTTTTATTTTTTTTGATTGTAAATGTTCACCACTTTTATTAGGATTACAAATATGACCTGAACGAATTTCACAGACATCACAAATTAGCAATCTTGTTTTAGATAAGTGTACGATTTCTTGGTCTAATGTTTTAAATTGTAATCTAGCCCAATTACCCCAACCTTCTAAAATTTCTTTAAGTAACATATATACAAATATAAAATTTATTTTTAAATAAAAAAAATATTTAATCTAATTTATAAGTGTCATAAGAAATAACATCATCATCTGCATTAGGAACGTGCATAATAATATTATATGAATTTTGTTTAACATTATATTCTAAACTATCAATAATACAACTAACTGGCTCTTGTAAAATTGTAGTACCAAAGTTTACCCAAAGTTTATGATAAAAATAAATAGGAACTACATCTGAATCATCTTTATAAAATTCTCCTTCATATCTTTTTATTGGACTTCTATAATCATTTATAAATTCTTGTAAAATACATTTGTCTAAAGTGTTTTGTTGTAATGATAATGGTCTGTCTTTTCTCGCAAATGTTCCGAAGATTGAATTTGTGTTTTGTAAATTAACTTCATTTGATAATATTGTTTCTTCTTGTTCATATTCACCACTAATATTATCATTTGCAATAGTTACAGTTCCATCAATATTTGAAAATATCGCACCTTTTCTTTTGGTATGTATTCTATTTTTCGATGCAGATTTTTGTGTTATAGCTAAACCATCATAAATCATTTTTGGACTTGTTAATCCTTGACCTTTTGTTGTTCTAAATAATTTTACTTCAATGTGTGGGTCTGTTTCTGTATCACTTAAATTACATTGTATTGTGGTGCTAAATTTATTCCAAGAATCAAATTGTCTAATATCAATTTTTTTAAAAAATTTATCATCCGTAAATGTTCCTGTTTCAAATTTACTTTCTTCAAAATTATACATTTTATTTATCGTTCCATCACTAGTAGAATCTAAACCAACAGATATATATTGTTGAACATTAAATACAAAAAAACCTAAAGTAAAAAAATAATAATTATAACTTATCTCTAAATCTTCACCACTAATTATTGGTGTGTCTGATAAAATATTTTTTATCATGTAATTTGTTTTTTCAGCAGTATTTGGTACTTCATTTTGAATTAAACAATAAATTCCAGTTATCGGATTTATACCTGCAAAAACTTGACTAGGTAATGCAACTTCTGCTAAAGCATTTCCACCTACAGAATTAATATCCCAATTAAAAGTTCCATATCTAAAATTTGGATTTTTATTTAATAATTGAGAATCTTCTGATGTTGTTGTTTTTATTGCATCTCTTAATGGTCTTAAATACTCAACTGATAGATTTGAATTAATTGGTGATAGATTACTTGGTATTTGTTTTAATACATCTTTAGTTTGATTAAGTGTTGTTTTAGCAACACCATCTTTATCGTAAACAAAAAATTCAATATTCTCTGTACCATTATCTTGTAGTAATCTTGTCTGCTCTGTTCTAATTGTACCCATAAATACAAAGATAAAAAAAAACCCTCTAGTGTAAGAGGGCTTAATTTTTAAGTAATTAAATTTTAAAAAGAAGGGTCTTGATAATATCTTGCATTACCAAAATGAAATGATTGTAAACTTGTATTTCTTTTTATATAAGTTAAACCATCTGTAGAAATACCTTTATCTTTATTATCCATTAATGTTTCAAAACTATCAGAATCCCAATAATTTTTTAAAGAACCATATTTTTCTATTATAATTTTATCAAAATTTTCTACATATTCAACTGTATAATAAACTTTTTTAATACAAGGATAACCTTTATGTTTTCCTAAAATTAATTCGATTGGTTTAGCATTTGTAGATTTATAAGTATAATCTTGATTACTATAGTAATCGTTATTTTTAGTAGGTATTTCTTTTAATTCTCTAACTTTAATTTTTTTAGATGATATATTTTCAACAACTTCGTATGGATAGCAGTCTGAACCTATTCTATGTGTAACTCCAGTTCCAACTGGATAATCATTTAAATTTATTTCTTTATTATTTTGTGTTTTCATTTTAATTGTTTTTATTATTATTTATAGTATAAATATACAAAGAATATTTTAAATAAGAAAATATTTTTTTAATTATTTAATATATTTTTAACTAATTCATAATATTTAAATGAAGTTAATGTCGGATTTATCTCTAAATTATTAGGTGGAATCTTACTTATATAGTTTGCTTTATAAAATGCATTGTCTTTATTATTGTTAATACCTGCATTATGAAATATAGAATTTTCACCCCATTTAACAATAGGTTCTGTTGCCCAAGTAAAATTTAATTCTTTTATGATTTTTGTTTTTCTATCTCTTTTCCATAAATTCCAAAGTACTGCCCACATATCAGCACACCATATTTGTAATGGGTGATGTCTATCATCTTTTGCAACTTTTTTAGTATTAAGTTTAACAACTTCATAAAACAAATTCTCACAATCTTTTTCTACTTCTTCCCAAAAAGTATAATCTATATTTTTTAAAACATATTGAGCACCACCTGAATTTTCTTCGTTTTGTTTTACAACTTCTTTATCAATATTTGCTACACTACACATTAAATCTAAAACATCTTGACCTTTAGACAATATATAATTGTGTCCAATATAACTAATCGTATCACTTAAATAACAAGTTTGGTCGCACCCACATAAATAATTATCTATTTCTAATGGTTTAGTTAATGCTATATCGCAATCGTGATACATAAAAGTTCCTTTATACAATTCAGGGTATTTATAAAAATGTTTTTTTAATGTATATGGTCTTACACTAGAAATATATTTAACACTTTTTCTTGTATCAGGATAAAAATAAAAATTAACATTAGGATATTTATCTAATAAGTAAAGACAAGAATTTTCATTCGCAGATTTGATTGAGAAAACTATGTCTATTTGTTCTTGATTTATACCATTATTTATAAAACTATAAATCATAGTGTCTACTTGCCACGAATAATAAATATTAGATGGTTGACAGCATATATATCTCATTTATTGTATTGCACCATCTGAACAACCAGGACAAGTTGAAGATGATAAAGTATTTCCATTCCAGTAAAATAATCCTTCACTATGTTTTATAAAATTACCTGCTCCTAGTATTGTAGTACAATTTGAATTTGTATAAACCACAGTAGTAGTAGATAATGAAGTAGAATTAATATATATAGTTATTGCTTTTCCACCACAACAAGCATTTAATGCACTTGTTGTTACATTCGCCTGTATTGCAATACAAGGTGCTTGTGTCGTAGTAGGTGCTTGTGTTGTTGTTGTGCTTAAATATGCTTGACAAGCTGCACAATCTGCAAAATCCAAGAAATTATCTACATCACCACTTTCACCTGCTCCACCATCTTGTAGTGATGTGTAACATATAGAACCATTTGTAATAACTGTTGGAAAATCATTTGTTTGATTAAAAACTTCTATAATAGTATCATCTGCACTACAATTAGATTGCAAACTTTGATATATTCTATAAAATATAGATGGTTGTGTTGTAGTTGTAGGTGGTGGTGGTAATTGTGTTGTTGTAGATATTCCTAAACAATCATCACAACTTAAAAAATCTATTTCAAATTTATTAGTAGGTGTACATCCTAAATTAAAATTATCATCACTTTGTGTTTGACCTGTCCTATCTATAAATGACCAACAATCACCTGTAGATTTTTGTTTTATATAGTTTGGAAAGTTTTCAGTATTATTCCCAATTATTTCTATTCTATCATCATTACATTTTAAATATCTTGCAAAAAATGTCATTGTTGGACAAGATTCAGTTGGTGTAGGTTTCGGTGTAGTACAACTTGCAGTTATTGTTCTTGTAGGATTTGCAGAAGCAGGATATTCTTGAATTATTGTCCAACATTCATTTTGAACATCATTTGAAATTGTTACTCTTTCTTCAATAGAAAATGCTGCATTATATACAACAAAATCTTCTTCATTTGTAATTTCATTTTTAACAACAAATGCTGATGGAGTTACAACATCTTCTTCACATTTATCTACTGATGTTGATTGACAACCAATTGTATTTTGTAAATTAGTACCATTCCAATATCTGTAATTTACTAAATCGCTTGATAAATATTGATTGCTTGTTAAAAGTGTACTACAATCATCATTAATAAATACTTTAGTTGTTCCTGTATTACTATAAAAATCAGTTCCATTTATATATGCATCTCTACTTGTTGGTGTTTCACAACATAAATCTTTTGCAGTATTACTCCTATATAATCTTATTTTAACACAAGTTTGTTCTACTGATTCTTCTGGTTCAGTTGTATCATCCTGACAAGCACCTGATATTGTTGGCAAACCTGCTAAACTTGCCCTAAAAGCACCAATCATTATTGTATAACATTCAGCAGAACTTGATGAAGTTGAAATATAAACATTATCTGTTCTGGAATCATTTGTATATGGAACAAATTCTTGAGATGAATCTGATTGTTTTCTTAACTCCCAAGCATTCCAAGTATATTGTGTGATTGTCGTTCCAACACCTTCACCAGTACTGTTTACTGCAAATGGTGTTATGTAATATGGTGTTCCTGCAGTTAAAGTTAAATTAAATGGAGCACCGGATGTATCAGTAACAAAACCAAAAGGATTTGATAAATTTTGACCAGTAGCTACTTCATACCTTGTATTTTCTGTATATAGATTACTATTTGTTCCAAAGTAAAAACCATATTTAGTTACATTACTTGTTCCTACATTATCAACTTGTGCTGCACAAGGTATAGATGTATTTGTTACATTATAACCATTTGGTTGTATAGATGTTAATGTTGGTGATATTGGGTCAGGTTCAGGGTCTGGTGTTATACCTCCTGGAACATATTCTATTACACCGCCTGTTCCTTCTGTTGTTGCATTATTTTTAGCATAAGCCATTATATAATACGTATCACCGGTATCTAAAGATGTTTGTGTTGAAGTAAAAGTTGTTGATGTATCTGTTGAAACTACTTTAGGATTAGATAATATAATTGGATTTTTACCAAAATAAAATCCTCTTTCTATAATTGTTAAACCTCTATCACTAATTATTAGTCCTTGTAAAATTCCACTCGTGTTCGTAGGAGTACCAATAGAAAGTGTTGTAACATCAGGATTAAACACTGTGTTATCTTGATTTTCTCCAGTAGAATCTTCAGTAGTTGTTAAAGCACCTGAAATAGAGGTATCATAATAATTACTATTTGAAACAATATACCAACTTGCATTAGCTTGATAAATTCTTGAATTAGTAATTCTTAAAATATTTTCTAAAACTTTTTTTGATGATAATTTTGAAAAGTTTTCTTGTAATGCAAACTCATTAATTAATATATCTTGAAATAAATTATTATTTTCAGTTTCTACACTACCTGTAGATGGATTTATTTTTCTAATATTATTTTGAATATAGATATCAAAATCAAGACCTGTAAATGCTAATATTTTATGTATGTAATAAAAAGCTGAATCTAATAAAGTTTGTTCACCTGCTGCAACTTTTATTGTACCATCTGCATTTGTATTAATTCTTCCATCAGGTATTAAAAATGAATCAAGTGTACCTAAATTATCTATTGCTCGTAAACTTATATCAAAAGGTTTAGATTGTATTGCTTCTGTAAAAGTGTCTGAAACTAAAAACCCCTCCCAATAAACTTGAAATATTGTTCCTGTTGCCCAATTGTAATCTGTTGCATCCCAATTTGTATCTGCAACTTGCCAAAGTGGTGAATCAATATCTGCTGCTTCATCTTCAACACCGATATTAACTCTTATTTTATATTCTCTTTCATCAAAGTTTATAAACTCATCATAAGAAATTGTGTCTGTATTTTTTAAATTAACTATACAAGAAGAACCAATAATTGGATTATAAAAATCATCATCATTAGTGTATTTAATAATCACAGGGTTAGCAGTACCAACAATTGGATTTACATCACCAACATAATTTTTTTTTAGTATCTGTAAACTTCTTTGATTACCTTTTACATCAGAGAAATCAAGTTCATATTTAACTCCGTAAGCCATTATTTAAATCTGTTTCGGTTTCTTTCTGCTCTTTGTAATGCAACAACTAAATCTTGTCCTCTAACTACAAACTCACCTGATAAGTTTTGAGAACCATTTGAACCTATCATATTTTTTAATTTATCTAATGGTGCTACAACTTCAGGATTGTGTCTTGCACCTGAATATTCCCCCATAAGACCTAATGTTGGTCCACTTATAATTCCACCATTTGCAAACTCCATAACTTTACCACCACGAACTTTATTTACAATTCCTTTTATAGCTGCACCTAATGCGATAGCTGCAAGACCTGCTACGACTGAAGTAAAAGGATTTCCAAAAGCTGCAAATATATCAGCAGATGCAATTGCCATCATTCCTAATTGAATTAACAAATCGCCTATTATTGAAAATACTTGTTGTGCAAATTGTTCGAATGATGCAGTTCCACCTGAAAATACTTTTGCTAATTGACCTGACAATGTATTAAACATTGCTTGTAAAGCACTTGTTGCTACAGAACCTGCTTGTGTTGTAGCTTCTGCTAATTTATTTAATTCTTCTCTAGTCTTTTTTGTTCCTTGTACAAGTAATTCATCTAAACCACTAGTGTCAGAAGTTATTTTAGGATTATCAGCAAACATACTTGTATCAATTCCTCTTTCTTTTGTAATGCCTTGTTGTATTCCATCACTAATTGCACCTCCAATTCCTACACCTACTTGTTTAAATTCATCCATTAAACTACCAACTGCAGATGATATTTTTTCTAAAATACTTTCACCTAATGGGTCTAATGCTTCAATCATTGAGTCAAACTTATCATCTATGCTTTTTAATGTTTTATCTAAATTAGATTCAATTTCTTCACGAGTTTTTTTACCAAATATTGATTTGCCTATTTCAACTATTGCCATAATTTTTGCAATACTTTTTTCTGCAAATTTTGCTAATTGTAAACCAACCATTTGTATATTAGTTTGAACGTGTTCAAAAGCTAATACTAGTGCAACTACTGCTGCTGAAACTAAAACAACAGGTGATGCTAATAAAGCAAATGCAGCTGCTAAATTTGAAATAATTAATATAGCAGGACCTAATGCTGCAGTTAATCCTACTAATGTTAAAACAAGATTTTGTGTTGAGGTATCTAAATTGTTAAACTTGTTTATTGCAGTAGTTAAAAATCCTGCTAATTTTTGTATAAAAGGTAAAATTGTAACTGCTAAAGTTTTACCTAATTCTGTAAAAGAAGTTCTTACAGCTTCTAATGATTTTTTAAATTTAAAACTTAATTCATCTTCTAATTCTGTAAATGCAGTATTTAAAGTTCCTGTTGTGTCTGTCATACTGGCAAAAATCTGTTCAGTTGTACCGACATTATTTCCCATTAAATCTAAAACACCTGTCAATGCTCTAACATTACCAAACACTTTACCTGCTGCTTCTTGATTGTCACCAAATCTATCTGTTAAAGTTTTAAGTACAGATAGCAAACCTTGTTCTTTTAATTGTTCTCTTAATCCTTGTGCTGATAAACCAAAATTTTCTAATTCTTCATTAGCTTGTGAAGATGGATTTAATAGTGCAGATAAAATACCACGTAACGAAGTTGTTGCCATCGCTGCATCTGTACCTGTTCTTGACATTGCCGCTAAAGCTGCACCTACTTCTTCAAATCCTACACCTAATTGAGATGATACAGGTAATACTTTACCCATTGATTGTGCTAAACTATCTGCTTCTAATTTACCTTCACGAACTGCAGCAGTTAAAATATCTGTTGCACTTTCGGCACTTAAATTTTCTTGACCATAAGCATTAACTGCACTAGTAACTGCATCTGCTACTGTCTTAACTTCACCAAGACCAATTGCACTAGCTTTTGTTGCTGCTTCTAAAACTTTCATAGCATCAGCACCTCGTAAACCTGCTGAAGTAATAAAAAACAATGCGTCTGCAGCATCATTAGCATTAACACCTGTATCGACTGCTAACCTTTTAACTGCACCACCCATTGCATCTACTTCATCACTTGCTACACCTACTAATGTTTTTATTTTAGTCATTGATTTATCAAAGTCCAATGCCATTTTTACAGATGCACCACCTACTAAAGCTAATGGTAATGTTAAACTTCTAGATAATGTGCTACCTATTGATTTTGCTCTTGCCGCAAATCGTTGAAGTTTAGATGTTGAACTTTGTAATGCAATATTTAATTGAGTTGCATTACCAGTAAGATTTACTTTAAGATTATAATTGTGTTCGGCTCCTAACATAATACAAAAATAACTAATTTTTATTCAACTTACTATTAATAAGTTCTTGGTACTTTTCAAATTCCTCTTTAGATGTTTTTGGTTGTAATTTTTTTACTTTATCTTGAGGTAGCTCTATAAGGTCTTGAGGCTTCACCATTTGGCTTTTCTTTGAGCAATTGACATTATGTATCATTGAAGCAACAAAACGCGTTTGTTCCCACTTTAAATTGTTTTTAATAAAAAAAGATTCAGAAACAAGAATATTTTCTTTAAAAGTATTGCACCAAAATTCATTTGGATTTACACCTACATAACCAATATAAAAATCAGTTATATCATCCCAAGAAAGTTTATCTGCTATTTTTTTTTTGAATCAGTAGGATTTCTTTCTAAACCTCCGTTTAAAGAATTACCTAATATTTTAGATTCTGTCATTGCTACGACAATTTTTTCGATTTCTGTCGCTTCAATATCTTCCAACCAATTACCAATATCAAACTCATCATAATCTATTTCTTTTTTATTCTCTTGGTCATAAGCTAATAGACCACTATAAATTAATGTTCTTAAACCTTTTATAGAAATTCCATTAGAAAAAACATCTCCAATTTCAGCAAGAGATATATTGAGCATATCAGTAAAATTTGCCCAAAAGTTCATACTAAAATGGAGTGTTCTTTTTTTACCACCTATTTCTAGGGTGTAATAACCTCTTTGTTTGGTCATTTATTATTTATTAATTTGTAGATTCTACAATTGTTCCAGTAACTGTAATTGTTCCTGAATATGTAACTGCTTCTTCCATTGCACCTGATACTTCTACTGAAGATAAATATCCTTCTCCTGTGTAAACTGTATCACCAGTTGCTGCTGTACCAAATGAAAAATCACATTTTTGTCTTGTAAGTAATTTATGTGCGATTTCTTGCCCACCATTAGTATCAGTATAATCCATTAAACCATCAAAAGAAATTTCTGCACTTCTTACTGCAGGTATAACTTCAGAAAATCCTGCTGAATCTTTTGTAGTGGCATCTGCCATATCGTTAGTAAATGAAATTGAACAAGATGTTGTGTGTCCTATTGTAGTTGGTGAACCTGCATCATCCGCAATTTTGATTAATAAATTTGTTCCGTTAAATACTGTACTTGCCATAGCTTATAATTTTTATACTACAAATATAATTAAATTTTAAATAATAATTTTGAGATGATTTTATTCCACCAAATTTTAAAATTGTTTTTTTGTTTCTCTAACCAATCTGCTATAATTCTTAATATTCTTACCATTTCTTATCGTTTAAAAGTTGTATAATCTTAATTACTGTATAAACCAACGTTGCTATTATTAGAAGTGATTGTAGTGCTTCGTTTAATTGTGATATTGTTATAACGTAAGTAACTATTCCTAATAATGTTGGTTCAAATCCATTCATTTTATTATTTTTTAATCATTAATCATTAGTTTATTTTAAATGCCATATATATTGAATTTTGACCACTATCATTATAGAAACCA
>Ga0208767_1000860_pt1 | contig 24839 bp, 35 predicted proteins | sample VirMetDEL_Mar_21_FD_184514 | JGI IMG/M metagenome (GOLD analysis project Ga0208767, IMG submission 184514) | Aqueous microbial communities from the Delaware River and Bay under freshwater to marine salinity gradient to study organic matter... | ecosystem: Environmental > Aquatic > Marine >... | reverse complement strand
TGCATTTGCAGGATCAAGTTCAGAAAATGATACATTATTTCCATAAGGTTGACCTGTTGATGGATTTATTTTATTACCAAACAAACCTTTAGCGTAAGCATTTCTTTCATTTGTAGATGTGTCAGTTGTATCAGAACTAGGAGCATATCTGTCTGTTAATGCTTTATAAGCATCTTTTTTGTCAAAAGAACTTAATACTGTCAACATCTCCGGATCTTCTGCTAATTTAGGATATGTTTGTTTTAATACCTCTATCTCTTGAGGAGTAAATGCTTTAACATCTGTAGGTTTAGTAATTGCTCTTAAATCAGATGGTTTTTTTGTTATTTCAAATTTTGCTACAGATTCAGGAGTATATTTAGATGGATCAATAGTGCCAAACTTAGGTGTATCGTCTGTTTGCAATGCTTTTGCTTTAATTGCACCGGCAAGACCTGCATCTAATCCACCTTGATATGATTGTAATCCACTACCTACTGCTTTACCAATATAAGGTGTAATTGTGCCAAATCCTTGATTTTTAGGTGTAGTAATAAAGTCAAGCAAACCCATACTAATGCCACGTTTTGTTGCTTGATCGCTTAGTTGGTTTAATTGGTCTTGTGTTAGAATACCACCATATACATCAGGTATTCCAAAACCTAAAATATCTTTCATAAAATTATTTGCCATATCTATATCCTATGCTGAATAAAATCTTGGTTTAATTTGTCTTAAAGCAACATTTGTTGCTACTGGTTTTCCAAGTTTTGGTTCTTTTCTTTGAATTGCAGGTAACTGTACTACTCCTGGTTTATTTTCTTTTACATCACCTAATTGTGCAAATTGATTAATCCCTAATAATGTTAAATCTTTTTTCTCAAGACCTGTTGTGTCTGTAATTTTTTCCATTACAGTTTTATCTTCAGCATCATCAATAGGAGTTATATCTAATTCATCTAATTCTTCAGGAGTATATTGATAACCTCCAAATGTAGACTGATCTACTGCTTGATCTACCGGAATACCTCTTGCTCCATCTGTGGTCATAAGTGATGGTGTAAATCTTTGATTCATTGCATTAGATGCTACATTACTACCTAAATCAATTCCTGCTGTGGTAGCACCTGTGTTTAATTGTGATGTCACTCCATTCATACCAATGTTATAAGGTTCTAATATAGATTCACCACCTAATAAACTAGAATAACCACCTGCTGTTTGTGGAACAGATGTTGCAATACCTGATGCTGTTGCAGATGGAACTACCGCACTAAAACTACCTGGAATAGCAGATGTTGCCCCACTAGCAGTTAATCCACCTAATACAGGAGTTGTAGTATTAGCAACTCCTGATGCTCCACCTGATGTTAATGCTGAACCAAATCCCTCAAAACCACCTCCAAGTAATCCACCTGTTGCTCCTCCAATAAGTGCGCCTTGTATTGGATCTCTGTTTTGTAGCATTGATATGCCTGCGCCTACAATAGCAGGGACTATAAAGTTCCACATTATTTACCACCTCCTGATGAAGTTGTTGTAGATACTTGACCCATAGGTGCGCCATAACTAGCAGATAAGAAATTTTGTAGTTTAGTATATGGTAAGTTTTCTCCATATTCATATCTAGCAATATCTGATTCTAATGCTTGACGTTGATAATCTTCTGCTGTCTGACCAACATTTAATAATTGTTGAATATCTGCGTAGTCTGCCTGAGCAAGTGCAGGAGCATCTCGTAATGCTTGTTCCTGGAGATTACGCTCTGTGGCATACCCAGTATATGCAAGTTCGCCTGCTTTATTAACTAATGTGTCTGCCAAGTTTTGTGATGCACGAGATTGCAAGTCAGACATAGCACCTGATCCGTAACGACCTGCTTGAGATGACTGAGATGCAATGTTTTTAAGAGCATCTTGAAATTGAGTTGTAGCAACTTTTCCTGCGCCTGCTAATGCTTGACTAAAATATGGATTTAAACCTAATCTTTGTCCGGATATTGTTTGTCCTAATTGTTGTTGCGCTCCAGTAACTAATGGAGAACCTTGCAATGCTCTATTCTGAGCAGATTGTAACGCTTGTTGAGTTTGTTGTGATGGACTAACATATGTTTGGTATGGATAGTAATTAGGACCTGGTGTTTGATAGAGTGCTTTTGATTCCTGGAGTCCATACTCAACGAACGGACGAACAGTAGGATCTAACTGCTGTTGAGTGGTTTGCTGACTACTGCCACCTCCACCGCCTTTAAATAATTTTCTACCCATTTTGCCATTATCGATAGATTGATTTCCATCAAACTCTGCAAAATACTCTGTTCCGTAAAAACGACTCATAATTTTAACTCCATTAAAGTATATTTAGGTTCTAATCCAAATTTAATTCGCCATAATCTGACGATTGATTGTTTTGATGTGCTACCTTGTATTCGAGTGCCACCATTGTTTCTTACCCAGTCAACAAATTGATCCCAACATTTTTTGTTAGTTATACCACCTATATAGGTAATATAAGCAACTCGATCATTAGGATAATTCACCCATTGCACTGTAAATGCGCAATAGCATTTATATGTTTCATCAAGCACCAACAATAATGTAGAATTACCTTGAGATACAAATTGACGTAATTGGTCAATTGTAAATTCACCATTGCCTGTATCTATTGCTTGTTGTAAATATTTTTCTGCTAAATGCCAAAATTGATGGACGTGTTCAGTAGGGACTATAAATAAATTTTTTTCCATAAAATAACTCCTAGAGTTATCCTACTATAACATACCCATATGTTTTATTCGATATGCTGTTAGGTAAATGTGTTACCGTTGCTTGTCCTTTTTGTCTATTGCTTACATATAACTCATGTGCTGACCCTGTTGTTTGTGATGGGTCTATCATTTGTAAATTAACCATTAATGCAGGAATTGCAGGTCTTACAAAAGGTGTTGTTTGTGCTACATAATTTTCTAAATAAATACCTGTATCATCTACTGATGCAACAACTTCAACATAATCATTAGCATCTAGTTCTAATGGGTGATTAATATTAATAGGCATATATCCATCTACACCACCATGACTTTCTACTACACTAAATTTTGTTGCAGAATGTGGCACATCTGTTCCATTTACCCTAACCCAAATATATGCTTCATGGATTTGAACAGAAGTATTTACAAATAAAGCAGATACATCTAAATCATAAACACCTGCATAACTGACTGTGATACGATTGCTTGCTAATGACATACCTACTGTATATTCAGATTCTGATAAATCTAATACTTGTGGTGTGTTAGCAGTTGCAAAAGTTATATCTGCTCTTTCTTCAAATGTTCCATAAGGATAAGCATTTGTAGATGCAGAACTTAAAGTCAATGGAGCAAACAAAATAACAGAATCAAAACCTATACGCTCATTATAAATAGTTGTTGTTGTTGCACCGCCTGTTGCTAAATCAAATGTTCCTGTGTTGTTAGATTTACCTTCAACAAGGTTATTAACGACTTCTGCAACAGTTCTAGGATCACCACCTTGAAAGGGTAGTTTACGATACATTCTTGCCATTATCGAATTCCTCTAGGGACGATGTCTACATCCACTCCTATTGCGTGTGTCCAGTTACCAGTTGGTGTGACTTCTACACGATGATAACGACCAAAACTTCTTACACCTGCTCGACCTTCAGATGAGGTTGTAACAGATGAACCAAAAGTAATGAGATCATCTAATTCTTTGCGTGATGCAATTCTAACTGTAGATGAACCATCTTGTATTTGTGGTCTGACTAAATTAGCACAACTGTTAAATCCTACTTCTAAATCACCTGTGGTTAATGTAGCACTCATGTTTGTTCCAGTAAATGTCACAATCTTTTGTCCACTTACACCACCAAATAATAGTTTACCACCAACCCATTCTCTTGAATCTAGTGATGATGGGAGTGAGTCCATTGTTCCATAAGCATCTAAACCTTCTAAAGTAATACCTGAAGTTGCTAAAGATGATATGTATTGAACTGTGGTTGTATCTGATTTAGACCATTTATCTAATTGCCAGTTGTAAATGATTAATGAACGACCACCTGATGTATTAGGATAGTTCCATACCACAATGTTTTTAATAGGGTCTACAGCACTAGAGATAGAATCAAATTGGTTTAAGTCTGCGTGTTCAAAGAAATATCTGTCTATCTTTTCTGTTCCTATTCCTCTGACAGAATTACCATCACATGAGTAGAAACCATCGTCTGATAAGAAGTAAGAAATGTTTCCGTATTGTGATACTGAACCTGTAGATATGCAACCAAGACCTCTTGAAATTATATCTACCTGAAAGAACAAAGGACTACCAATATATGAAAGTCTTGCCACTGCTCGTTCTAAAAAAACTAATCCAAACTCGCCACCAGTGATGCCAGTAATGTTTCCACCATCAGGAATGATCTGATAATCAGATTGCGAGGTTGTTCCTGATACCCATGTTGTTTCATCGTTGATGTCAGACCATTGCACTTTGTTAGCATTAGTTCCACCATCTAGGTTAGCAGTCACTACAAAGTCACGCACTACAGTAATAAATTTAGCAATAGGTGCATTAGCATCAACATCTGCAAAGTTACTAGATGAACCTACAGTCCATGCTTGAACTTTATTTACATTATTAACTGCTAATACAACATTACCAAACTGTGCAAATCTCCATATACCTGCACCAGTATAATTACCTGCTTTAGATACATTGTTTAAGTTTTTAGTTGCACCATCGTATAGGAAGAGTTTGGTATCACCGCCTGCAAATAACTGTGTGGTGTTGTTAAATTTACCTGCAAATACAGAAGTTAAACTTTCACCTGCATTATTAGATAAATCTACAGCACTGGCAATAGAACCATAACCAACCGCTTGAGGAATGACATTATTAACATCTATCATTTGTCCTGCAATAGAAGGTTGATCTGGTAACCATTCACCAAATTGAACTCGTTGAGTTGCCAATTATTCACCCCAGTCTTGAGAGTTCATTACCTCAATTAATTGCTCTACATTTGTTACTCCTGCAATAGCAGTTTCTAATCTTTCTGATTCTGCAACGATTTCTACTCGTTTAGATGCTACATCAGTAGGAATGTCTACATTGCGTTCTACTTTACGAGTCACATACCAGTCTGTTTGTGCTAGTAATGTGCCTGCTGTATGTTTCACTTGTGCAATCATGTTAGATTTAAGACCTTTAGTAACTAATCTTTCATCTGTATCTACCATCACAGGATTGTCAGGGTCAGTCTTATCTAATACTTTGACATACAATGGGTTACCATCTTCGTCTACTTCTTCTTTATCTTCCAATGTTTTTGGATTGTTAATGTCACCATCCCAGTAGAATCTGTCATCGGCACGAACTGGTTCGTCTACCCATGTAATACCAATGGCAGTCTTTTCTGCTTCTGTTGATTTTTGTAACCAATTAGAAGGATACATCACATCACCTACTGTGAATGACCTTCCAATTCTTAATGTTAAGTTTCCTAGTTTATACATAATTACCTCGCTAAAGATTGTTTGAATGGGTTTTCGGCAAATGCCATGTAAATTATACCTGTTCCGCTTCCGTTACTATCATCGCCAGTGCTTCGTAACTTAAATCCGTTTGATAGCAAATCCATAGTATGACTAACATCCTCTGCATTACTTAAATTAGGATATAGTGCAGAAGGTATTAAATTATATGGTGCTCGTCCACTATCATTAATAATCCAGTTACCAGTAGTTGTATATTGTTTTACCATCACAAATGCAGGTCTAAACCCTGTGTATACAAATGAACCATCAGCAGAACCATTACCTGTGTAAGAACCAAACTTACTGAATCCTTCTACTTCTGAAAAGCAGTAGGCGACATAGTTTTCACCAGATAAATTGACATTGTTTAATGCACTTGCTGTTACAAATCCAAATGTATTTGTAGAAAATGTTTCAACCTGACCACTACCAAATGGACCTGATTCTGCATTTGTTAAATGTAATACCAATGCTTTGTTTGCAGAGTTTGATGTATGTTTAACTACCCAAGGTCTAGCACTTCCACCAGGTGTCCCTCTTGCTTTTACTATAACCATTTCTGGAGCAGAACCTAACCCATGACCTACTGTTGAACTAACATTACCATTACCAGTATATGTCACCACACTAAATCCAGAGTCTGTATTAGCAGATACAGTAGATGTGATTGTTCCGTCTGTGTTAGATACAGCAGATGAGTCTGAACCTCTCCAGTTCCATGCTACATAGGTGCTGTTTAGTTTATTTACACTCTCTGCTGTTTTCAAAGTAAACCCATCACTATCAAAAGACTCTTGCAATGTAGATGTTGCAGTTTCTGACCCTGTTGAATTTGTTATTAAACGAACACCTACACCTCTGCTAGTGTCAAAAACAGTATTACTAAAAGGATCGCTTCTTGATTTAATCCATAATAAATCAGGACTAAATCCTACACCTGTAATGCTTTGTCCTGTGTCATTACCCGTATAAGTTACTGCATTAAAATACTGACTACCATCTACAATCGTGCTATCAGGTAGGTTATATGTATTTAGTTTTTTAAATCCTGTAGGTGGTGTGTATGCAAATGGTCTTTGACCGAAGTTAAATATTGCTGACACTCCTGAAGAACCTGTTCTACTTAAAGGTAACCATATTTTATTGGTAAAATCCATTCCAGTAAATGCAGTTCCTTGTGATACATTATTTTTATAAAAAACCACCGAACCTGCATCAGCATCTACAGCAACACCAATAGTATCTCCAGTTGTAAATGTTGCACCATATAATGTAGCAGAACCTGCTGTATACTTGTATCCACCATTATAGTAAACATAAAAATCACCACTGCCACCATCTAATGTTGCAATACTTGAACTGGTAGAACCAAGTCCAACAAAATTATCGCCTGTGCCTGATTGGGTCATTTCATAATACCACTTACCTGATGATGGATATTGTATTGTTCCTCTTGCTGTGTAACCAGATGCACTATATGTTGTTTTTAAATTACCATCTGATATTGTTACACCAACTTTATCATTAGGATTTAGTGTGCAGAAGTTAGCAGTATCTTCATCTGTTAATGTAGGCACATCGTTCATGATGTCATAGGTAGATTCAGATGATGCGTTACTGTTGATGTTGTTAGCAGTCCAGTTGTTCTTGTTACCACTTGCATCAAAGTTAAACTGTGCATCACGAGTATCAGCGAATGCCATGTAGATGTATGTGCCACCAGATAGATTCCATGCTGTATCACCATCTGTTAGTTGAAATCCTGTATCTGAAAAATTCATTACATTTAAACCAGTTGCTTCAGCACCAGCAGTGTGTGCTTCTAATCTTCTATCTAATGGATTAGATGGATTACGAGCATTGTCAAACATATACCAACCACTTGTGCCACCATCAGTTCTCTTTACCATCACAAATGCAGGTCTGAATCCAGTGGTTACTGTTGGTCCAGATGTTGAACCATTACCAGTATATGAACCAAATTTAGAGTAACCAGATACTTCAGAGAAACAGTATGCGACATAGTTGTTGCCATTAGTATTATTGCCACCATAACTATTAATTCCAAATACAGTAGAACTAGGAGCAGTTGCACTCCAATAATCAGATAAGTTACTATAAGAAGCATCAGTAGCATTGAGTAATGTGTAATATTGCACACCTAATGAATCATGATAAACCACCCAAGGATTTGTTGCACTTCTATCTTTTACAATAATAAACTTTGGAGATGCACCCAAACCATGACCTATCGTTCCTGCACTACCTGTGCCTGTATAAGTAACAACAGAGAATCCAGTAGCAGGATTAGCACGAACACTAGAAGTAATAGTTCCATCTGTATTAGAGACTGTAGATGAACCTGCATCCCAACACCATGCTGTATAATTTAAACCAGACCCATTAGTAACATTACCAGTGTTTTTCATTACAAAACCATCAGATTCAAATGTAATACCATCTGATGTAGTTAATTCTGCACTTGTGCCATTAGAGTATAAGTATTTAGTTCCACCCCTAACGCTGTCAGCAAGATAATGATTTTGAGCAGAATTTCTTGCTTTTATCCAAACAAAGTCAGGACTAAATCCTACATTGTTAATCTCTTGAACAGCACCTGTTCCTGTATACAACACTGTATTAAATCCAGTTGCTTGTTGTGTTTCTTTCATAGGTAGATAGAAACCATTAGTGCCGTATGTTCCTGTGTATTCTTTAGGTTTCCATACACCAGTTGTTGTATCTGTTTCACCGAAGTCTGATGGTGTGAGTGCTTGTCCGTCTACGAAGTTGACTTCTGTTAAATAATAATCTCCATATTGACTTGATGCGTTTTGTGCAAATAAATGTGTATTAGTTGAATTGACATTTAAATTAGCATTTTGAGTTGGATATGTTGCAGTAGAAAACGCAGTAATTTGCTCTCCATTCACATATAGTTTTACTCTATCTGAAGCAGTTGATTGAGTTGTGTCAATTTTAAATATCAAATGATACCATGCTGATGGGTCACGAAATACTTGTGTTGTAGATAAATTCATGCCACCATTATCAACAAATTGTATTATATCACTAGCAAATTGAGCAATAGTATAAGTTCCGCTAGTTGTAGTTCTAGCAGAAAATATATTACTATAAGAAGTTCCTATTGAAGAACCTCTTTTAATCCACATTGATAATGTCCAAGTTTTTTGATTGCTTGCTGTAGTAGGTGTTCTGCTTAAATAAGCACTAGCAACTGAACGAAAGCGTAGACTAGATTCTAGGTTATATGCACCACCTGTAGATATGGCATTACTGTTTTGTAATAAACTCAAGGTAAATCTCCGTATTAAGCATAAGATGCACTAACTGTGCAATATGCGTTTGTTCCGTTATCAAAGTAAGATATTAAGTATACACCTGCTGTTGAGATAGTTGTTAAATCTGTTGCAGTAATTTTAGTTGTAGCATGAGCAGTAATAGCAACACCTGCACTATTATCTAATAACACATAACCTGACTGACCTGATGTATGGTTAGTAAAAGTTAATGTGCCACCTGAACTTGGTGTGCATGAGAAGTTATTAGTTACATTTTGATCGAATGATAAGTCGTTGTCTGTAGTCACTGTTCCTCTAAATGGAGCAGTAAGTGTTTTTGCTGTATCACCTACTAATGTGTCTGCATCGTATGCTTGAACATCAACACCAACTTCAACATCCATCGCTTGTTGAGCATCTGCTACTGTTGATGCTTGAAATACTGATGCACCTGTTGTTCCTGCACCTAATGCAGTTCTTGCACCACCTGCTGTAGTAGCACCTGTTCCGCCTGATGCGATTGGTAATGTATCACCTGATAGACCTGCTTGGAAGTCTTTTAGATGTGCCATTACCTCACGAATAGCATTGTTTATACCACTGGGAGCGCAACCCTCGTCAATATTAATACTGTCTATATCAGTATTATTACTAGCGGTTGAATCATATTCTGAAATTTTAGTTTTTGCCATAATTTACCTCGTTTATCCTATTTGTGTCCATGTTTCACTACCTGTAGATACAGGAGTCCATTCTTGTCCGTAGATGTATAAATCTGCACTCATATCTGCTCTACTTGATACTGTGCCTGTGAAACTAAATATCGCATTACCTTTAACATAAGCATTTGCTTGTGCGCCCATAAATGCGTATCCAGTCCATTGACCACCACCTAGTGCTTGCACACTTGCATCACAAGTAATATCACCACTAAAGAATATAATTTTAGTAGGATATGCACTTGCACTAGCAGATGTATCTATATCAGCAGTTCTGGTAACAATTAATCCTGCACTAGCACTTGCATCAGCATTACCTGTGATTGTTCCACTAAATGATATGGTTACTGTAGGTGAAGCAACAACAACACCATCATTGGTAATTGTTCCGTCACCATAATGTAAACACGCAGTAGCGTAAGCACCATCATCTAATGACAATGTTAAATCGTCTATGCTACCTAAAGCATCTAATGACTCTAGGGTAGTAAAACCACAAACATCAGCAGGCATGATTAAGCAAATGTAACAGTTAGTGAACCACTAGCAATTTTAAATACATCGCCTGTTGTAATGCTTTTACTTGTATCCAATGGTGTGTGGAATAGCATATTGCCTGATGTAGAAGCATCCCAGATACCAATGTGAGTTACAGTTCCCCAGTTAGCAGTTGCTTGTGGGAATTGCACATCAGCAGAGTTAGTGCCTGAACCATTGGCAGGCGCACCCATTGTTACTGCTGTTCTAGCATATGAACCACCTGATACCTCTGCTCCACTTGCATCATCTGTTGGATCAGCAGTATGTAATGATACATAAATGTTTGATGGTGATGTGTATGATGCGTTTCTTAACACATGATCATACAGTTCGTTTTCTAAAAAATTCGACATTTCTGCCATAATGTTACTCCTTATCGAGTTGTTACGTTTAATGAAGTGTTAGGGTATGTTGCACCCTTGTCGTTAATCCTAATGTTTGCAATTGCTCTATCATACATATTTGCCCATGTTGCTACTCTCTCATCATTCATGAGATATGGTTCTGCTTCTGCTAGAGTTGCATATAACAGTGCATCAGGAAAATTTGCTAACAACACATTACTTGCATTAGATGATGAAATAAAGGTTGGTTTTGCATAATATAAAATCTGCACTGTTTGTGATCCATCAGGAGTTGGTGCAAACTGGAACTCTTGACCTAACATCGTATAAAATCTTGGTGTTCCTGATGTGTGTGTTTGCTCGTTTCTATAAAATTGATCCGGTGTTTGATATTCTAATTGATAGTTTGGTGTTCCATTTATATGAATATCTTTAATTTCTAACATATCACTTGGAAATGCGATTGTGTTGTCCCCTGCTGTTGTAGTTGCAGTTGCAGACTTTAACATTTCTTGAACACGCAAATCTCGTGTCATTCGATGCTGACCTAACTCTACAAAGTCAGGGATAACTGAAGTCAAATCATCTCGACCAAGATAATTTGATACAGTTGCTACGAATGTAGTGTAATTGGTAAATGCCATTTATTGTCCTTATTTGTGTTTTACAAATACAAGATAACCATTATCCATAGCGATTTCTTTTACTATGTCAAATCGTTCTTTAATTTTTGGTTGCCACCAGGTGTATGGTTGCTGTATTAGATGTGCATTTCTGCCATCCGGAAGTGTTTTTACTGCCGGTCCTGTATGTATAGTAAATAAACCATACTTTAATGTTACTCTTTTTAGATCATCTAATACATTATCAAGTAACTCAGGTTCTATGTGTTCTAATACATCAATACACGTTACAAACTCTGTTGGTTCGGGTTCGCTATCGTATTCAGGATTACTAGGTTCGTATGCAGTGTAATTAACGTCTACTGTTATGCTATCTCGAAGTCTTAACTTTCCCGCTCCGTAGTCTAGTAAATCTTTAATGTTAAATCTTTGCAATATGTCGTCAACAATAGGTGCAAAGTAAGTAGAAGCAATCCCATAGTTAGGGTTCTCATGCAGTTTTGCCTGCATCTCTCTATATTCTTCAGATATTAATTGACTCAATTACTTCTCTCCAGGACTTATCGTCTTGGTATTTAAGACTCATGCTACGATAAAACGGCATACTAGGATGTGCATATCTCCATTGATGCCATTTAGGAACTAAACATATAGTCTTGACTCCTAATGCAGATGCACAATGTAATGCGGTAGTATTAACACCAACTACTGCATCGAGTTCTGCAATCAATCCTGCGGTATCATCATAGTCATTAGACATTGTTGCAAAGTCAAAGTATTTAACACCATCTAGTCGTTTCTCAGGATTGTAGTCTAGTGATATAAAGACATAATCTTGGTCTAGTAATGGTTGTAAATCTTCTTGTGTTAGTTCACGACCTTTTTTGTTAGTCATTTTCAGACCACCATGAGTTGTAATACCGACTACTTTCTTACCCCATGAGTCAAATAGTGATCTCCACATTGTTCTACGATCAGGGTCTGCCTTTAGATAAGGTTCTCTGTTAAACTCTTTAGAATCTAACCAAAAGAACTCCGGCAGTCCACCAATAGCACAACGATGGTCAATAGTTGCATCTGAAATCCAAGAAGGATGTTCATCTCTTCTAGTTCCGTAGACTTCTGCACTAGGAAAACTACGTCTAAACAGACCCTCTAACTTAGGATCACAATCAATAATAACTGACTTGCTACGATCAATAGCAGAAGGGATACAACTAGCATAAAAAATTTCATCGCCTAGTCCTTGCTCACCATATATAACAATGTTCTTATCTTTCTGACCTTCCCATCGTGTTTCATCGTAGTAAACGTATTCTTTTCTAAACTTACCACCTAATGACTTACCCCACTGCTTCCAACCTTCTTCCCATCGACCTTGTGCCAGGTAGCAATGTGCTAGGTTAAGTTGTGCGTTTAAATCGTTAGGATCACATTCTAATGCCAGGTTGCAGGTTTCTTCTGCGTTCTTCCATTCTGACATCTGAACAAGTGTAGCAGATGCGTTACTGTATGCTTGAGCATAACCATTGTCTAACTCAGCAGACTTTAGAAAGTATTTTAGTGCATCTTCAGGCATATCCATTTCATGGCACGCACGACCAAGTGATGTCCATAATGCTTTATTGCCTGGATTCTCTTGCAATGCTCTTCTAAACATTTGATATGCTAATGCAGGTTTATCACCCATTAACCAAATGTAACCTAGAAAGTTTAATGTTGGTGGATCTTCAGGGTAGTTCTCTAATACTGCGTATATTAAAGGCATTGCATTTTCATAATCTGATTTATTTATGAGATCATGAATTGCTAACTGTATTTCTTGTAATTCTTTTTTATCCATGGTTTTTAGTTGTTGTTTTTAACCAAGGATAGTTTGTATTTATTTCTTTGAGTAATTCTTTTGTTTGATCTTTATTATAGATGTCTATGCCTTTTGCTTTTAATTGCATCTCTACAATTGGCGGGATGCTTGCATAATGCGCCCACGATTCCTTTACACCCTTGTTCCATAACTCAGGGTTATTTCTTACTTGTTTTAATTGTTCGATTAACGCTGTTGGATCTTGAACAGTATGAATTAAATGTTCATCCTTCAGTGGATCATAATCGTAATATTGTGTTAGTCCTGTTAAAGGATCTTTGTCAAATAAAATTGCCATATAAAAATAAAGGGGTAGTTGCCCACCCCTCTATTATAAACTAAGGTTGATTACGCACCAACACCTTGAACTTTAGCGTGTGCATCAGGGTTATTAACCACTAAAGCATACTCTGCTGTCATTAGGTATTTAGATGAGTCACCTGTTTTAGCAAGTTCTTCTTTTGTGATTGGTCTTAATGTAGCAACGCTAACATATTGTGGATCAACACAAAGGACTGCTTCGTCACGCATAAAGCGATCTAATTTAACAGTGTGATTACCATAATCAGAAACATACACGTCAGCAGATGCTGTAATGATTGCTTCGTTAGTGCCATTTACCATGTGACGTTTTTCAGCGATACCTGCAAATGCTGAGAAAAGTTTTTTGTTTGTAGATGACATTAAGATAGTTGTTGGTTCACCACCATCTAACCATGCTAATTCTAATGCTGATTTTAGATCTGCTTCAACGAATGTGCCTGCTGTTCCGTCAGTAGGTGCAACAACTGTGCCACCTGAGAAACCTGGTGTAGTTGCTGTAGATGCTGATGTTGCTTTAACGCTGTTACCACCGATCCATGACTCTAAACCTGCTGATGAACGTGCTGTTCCTGCGCCACCTGCTGATGATGCTTGGTTACGCACTAATGCAAATTCCATGTCACGTTTAAGTTCTTTACCTGCTTTCATAAGTTCATAAGCGACTTGACTTTTTCTGCCATACTTCTTAACCACATCATATGTGTTAGAAATATTGACTGTCTTACGAGAGATCTGTGTGTAGTTACCTAACACAGTTGTAGAAGCAAGAGTAGCATATGAAGCATCATCGCCCTCTAACTGTCTGTTTGCTCCCGCAGGTGCTAATACGTCTGTTTGCCACTGATGATAAGTCTGACCCGCAGATGTACGCTTCGCCATTGAAAGCAAAGGCGTTTCTTCAGGTGAAATATCATAAATGATATTCTGAAAATCTTCTGCTATACCTGCACCGGTATAACTATTGGTTGCTGAAACTGCCATGATTGTTTACTCCTTAAATCATTTCTTCGATTAATTTACTTGCCAAGTCTGAACTGCCTGATCTTCGTAATTGTTCACGAATTTTTTTAGCGTTAGAATTGACTGCTTTATTTGGGTCTTTTGAACCAGGTTTCACTACTGGTTTAGCACGACTGACCTTTTTCTTTACTACCGAATTTTTAGATTTAAGTTTTCTCCATTGCATCGCATCGTGCAACACTCTAACGTGTCGAGGATCAATAATTGCATTAAGTTCCGCATCAGTAAATCCGTAATCTTCTCTACCAATAGCAATAATTTCCTGGGTAGTCTCTTGACTCCAGTTTGGTATTTCTTTGGCGAGGACTTCTCTACCTTTTGCAACTTTTTCTGCAACCATCTGTTGCTGTTTGTTCAATGCTTGTTGCCTTTTGGATTCAAACTGTGAAACCAAGTTACTGCGCTGTTGCTGTAACTGATTAAACGTAAAGAATTTCTTCTGTGCTGTTACGAAATCACTATCAGACAGTTGTTCCCAGTTCACGTCTTGAAACTCAGATAACTGTTGGTCTAGTGCCGTAATTTTTGCTACATCCTGAATTAACTCACTGTTCAGCATTGACTGCTGTTGTAGGTTTTGCTCTTGCAAACGAATTTGATTCTCTAAAGATTCAAGTTCCTTACGCTTTTCTGCAACTTCCTGAGTTTTTTTGGTGTAGTCAAGTCCTTGTTGCGCTAATGCCACGACTTCGTCAAGAGGTTTCTCAATTTCCTCACCATTAACTTTTAACTTAACAGATTGTAAAGGTTGTTCCTCATCGGATTCCTCTTCATCTACTTCATCATCAGTTTCTAGTTCTTCATCATCGGAATTTGTATCTTCTACATCTTCTTCGTCATATTCTGACTCTTCTTCTGTATCTTCTACATCTTCCTCAACTTCTTGTGGTTCTTCTTGAATTTCCTGATCTACAGGTGGTTCATTTTGAATATCACCAAGCATCGCTTCTAAGCGACTTTGTGGTGACTCCATATTTGGTTGGTCACTCATAATGTTTCCTTATTTAATTAGGCAATGTACTACTTAAGTGGGTCTGCCCTTACCCAAATTCTTTATCGTGGATCTTGCACTTGCAACTTTGCCATCTTGCCTGTTTGCATAATGTCTTTAAGTGCTTTCTCGATTTGAGTCAAAGTTTGTAGAGCAATAACTAATCTGTTGTGTGTTACATCATCACTTAACGGACTGTTTTGCATAGCATCAACAATGTTATTTTTAACCTTGTTAAATGCTTCCCGGTAAACTTCGTTGCTCAGTATCTTTTCTGCTTGTTCCCCACGCTTGATTTCTTCAAGTGCTTTATCTTTCATTACATTCCCATTTGTGCTTTAATGTTTGCAATAGCAAGATCGGTCTCTGCTCTAAGTTGTGCTTTAAATCTTTCCAACTCTGCTTGAGATGCAATCTTCTCACGTTCTATTAGTATATCATTTTGTGAACGTAATTGCTCTTGCTTCATATCAGCATCATTCTTCTGCGCTTCTAATTGCATATCTGCTTGCGCTTTCATTTGCTCGATTTGTAATTGACCTTGAATTAATTGCTGTTGCGGATCAGGTTGTTGTTGCTGACCTGCTTGTGGGTTATTAGCGGGATCATTCCAAAACTCATCAGGGTTCTTAAATCCTGCGTTCTGTGTAAGTTTTGATAACGCATTGTAGATTTTACCTGGATCAGTAAGTCCAACTTGTAATGCTTCTTTTTGCATTTGTAGAATGTTGTTTAAGTGCATTAACTGCTGATCTTTGTTACCCGCACCTAAACCTACTGATATAGATAAGTCTTTACGATTCTTCCATGAACGAGGATCAATCTCTACCCATTTGTTTCTAATGCGAACGATGTCAGGTTTAGTTAAGTTTTGTCTTACCATTTTATGAACGAGTAAGAATAAATCTTTAACACCTGTTTCTGCAAATGTTCTAGCAACTAACTCTAGTCGTTGCTGTGATGCGTTCATAATTTGTTGAACACCAGTAGCAGTTTTGTTTAATGAGTTGCTATCTAAACCTTGGTTGTAAGCAGTAATACCAGTACGCTTCTCTTTCATGTTATCCATGTATTCAACCATTTGGAATGATGATGCAGGGAATGGAGCGTGTTGTAATGGCATGATAGATGAACCAGGTTCACCTTGTACTCGAACAACACCGCCTGGTCTTGATGTCAACATATCGTCTAGGTTTACACGATCAGAGATAGCATAACGACCATTATTAGAAAGATACATATTATCTAATTGACCACGAATCAATGTTGATTTAACCATTTGAATATCTTTAGTTAAGTCAGCATAAGAACGACCAATATGTCTGTGTGGCATTAACATAGGAGATATACAGGCAAATGGAACATGGTCACATTCTTCTTCGTAGATTATTGTATTACCAATAACAACATAACGCATACGCTCATCACCAACTCGATAGTATGTATCTTTAACTAGAATGTCTGTTGTATCTACAGCACGATCATATTGCTCTGAGTAAATATCACGAGCATTAGATTCTAATTCAAACGCATCTTGTGTGTCTGCCATAATTTGTTCGACTTCTTCTACTTTCATATCGAACTGTTCTGCAATCTCTTCAGGACACATTAACTCACGATGTTGCACAAATCTAGCACTGTTTAAGTTTGTTCCGTTGCAGTCAACAGATACCATAATACTTTCAGGTGCTACGTTTTTAATCTTAATGCGACCATTAGTTTCTGTAATACGAATCTTAACGTCATGTAACATAGGTTGCATAAACGCTTGTTGCATTTCCATGTCAATCTCAACACCTTTACCATCTAATGGTTTGATCTCAGGGTCTTGAGTCATCATTGGAGGTGTCATTGGCATTGGTGTTACTGATGGATCAGGATAAGATGTATGTTCTACAATCTCAACATTGTCATCTTGTGCCAACATATCAAGTTGTGCATCTGTTAATCCTTCATATGACTCTTCGTCTACATCATTTTCTTCTTCGTAGTATGCTTTTACGTATCCGTTTTTAGAGAGTAGTGCATCTTTAAACCAAACATAAAATACTTCAAACCCATTGTTCTTTTCTAAAACAATATGGTTTACATAATCTGTTTCTTGGTCTGCTGATTCTTGATCTTCAGGATTCTTGGGTTCAAATCTTACAATTTCGTCTCCACTGACATACACTTTTAAAAGTTGTGGCAAGGCGGATTCTATAGTGTCTTGCGTGTCGTAAGATACTACTTGAGAACGACCTTCAATTTCGTTACCAAATGGTTCACCTAAATAGTATTGAATTGCTTCTGCACGTTCTTCAGATAGTTGCGCATCATTAATACCATACGCAATACTTTCTTCGTTCTCTATCTTAGCAACTATTTCTTCTTGTGTTAATTTCATTAAACGATTCCTAAATTAGAATATTTTATCTCGCTATTGTGCCAAGACTCATTGGTCATATCTTCAATAGATACTGCTAAATAACGAAACGCATCTGCACCATGTGAATATTCATCATGAACTGGTGCGCCTGGTTCATTGGTTGTAGAACTAATACCACGTCTATAATGCTTTAAACATTCTATAAGACGTTTTGTGTTTGTATCAAAGTAAACTCGATGGAAGTTCATTCGTGCTACCCTTATACCTGATTCTATATCAAGTCTAGGAACGATGCGAACATCCCAATCATATCTCCGCATAATATCTTCTGCTGATACACCATGCTTAAAGTCTTTGGTTCGACCATCATGCGGTAAATACATTTGACCCCAGTTGTATCTCATGTCTTTAAGTTGAGCAGAGTAACTGTCTAATGTTCTATGGTCATCTTCTATGTAGTTAATGACACGAATATCTGATACACCTTTTTGTACAAGTATGATTGACATACTATCATTCCAACCTAAGTCCATAACTACATGAACTTTAAGTTGTGGGTCATAAGGAACTTTTGTTACTCTTCCTTGCTCTTGTGCTTCTGTAATCTCTTTAGCATAGATAGCACCATCAACAGCACTCTTACATTCACCTTCCCAAATATTACTGTAGTCAGGGTCATGCTCTTTACTATGCAATCTTTCTTGTTCGAGAACATCCGGAAAGAATGGATTATCGTTATAGTTAATCTTAACTACTTTACTGTTCTCAGGAGGATTAATTACAAATCGTTGGTATGTATCATCTGTATCTAATGATGGGTTAAATGTTACCCATATCTCTGATCCAGGTTTACGAATCGTAGGTATAAGAATATCCCATGACTTCTTACTAACTGTTTGTGCTTCCTCGATCCATACTCTATCAACACCCTCAAATGATTTAATACTTTCTACTGTGTTGTTAGCAAGACCTGTAAAACTAAACTTAGTCCCATTCTTTCCCCGTATCTCGTTTTCTAATACTTCGTAGAATGATCCTAATTGTAACTCTTGTATTTGGTCAGATAGTAACTGGTGAACTGATTGCTTAATTGATCTTTGTACTTCCCTAGCACATAGAATACGCAATGGTTGTTGTCTAATTGCACCTTGTATTAGAAGTTCTCTAGCAACTCCCCATGATTTCCCGCTACCTCGACCTCCATATAGTATTTTGTATCTATATGGTTTTGATAGAAATTCTAGTATCTCAGGGAATAATGCCTTAATCTTTTGATTTGACATATTCTACTGTAATACCTATTGGAAGATCAGTTCCATCTATTCCTGATAATTCTGTCGTTGATACTGATTTACCATCAACTCGATCACCAAATTCTTTTATAGCAGATATATCGCCTTCTTTTGCTTTATTAATTAATGCCATAGCAATATCATATGCTACTTGTCCCTCTGACTGAACATTAATCCTCTTGATTGTTTCTGCGTATAACCTATTGGATTTACTAGCATTTTGATTGTTTTTTGGTGCGCCTGCACCTTCTCTTTTACCGCCATGTGTAACTATTTGTTCTGTGTCTTTGTCATCGTGTTCCATTACAACTCCATATAGGTTGGTTGTTTAAAAGTTAAGTATTCCTCGTAAAAAAAAGTCATCAGGCATACCTTCATTCATATAATAATCTAATCCTAATTCACCTCGATCGTTACCATATGATACATCTGCGCCTGTAATACCTTTATCTTTAAATGTTCCCTGGAATCCTGGTGCATTTACATCTACATTATATCCTTGACCTGTGACTCCTGCTGATAATATACCTTCATTCACTGGATAGTTCAAACCTAATCTACCACCATATGATGTGACATCTTCATATGGACTCCAATTAGTTCCTTGCGTTGGGTCTTGTATGACTTGACCACCTCGTGTGTCAAAACTTCCTTGCACATTAGGTGAATCATAATAACCACTAAAATCTAAAATGTTTTGTGTTTGTGGTTGAGTATATCTTTCAGGATTCATTCTAGCATTAATTTCTGCCAGTCTTTGCCTTCTACTTATTTCATCTAATACAGACGGATCAATGGTAGTGTCAGGTATCTGAATCTCTCCAGTTCTGATCTTTCTTTTAATTTCTTCAATATCCATTATATGTCCATCGGTATTAATAAGTTATCTAAAGTCCATGCCCACTCTTCTGCATAATCACACCGACTGTAATCATCGAAGCATGGTGTTCCTATAGTAAAGTGAACTAACTTAGCATCAGGATTATACTCGTATTCAGATACCAACCAGTTCCATTCTTTTGGAATCTCCCCGACTAGATCTATAAATTCATTTTGTAACCACTCAAATCGATGTAAGTGTTTACCTGTTGCAGTCATAATGTATTCAGGTGTTAATACTCTGTTTTTGTAATGACTACAGTTCCAATATATGACACTTGACCAGTTTTTCCTAGGATAATCCTCATTCTTGTTACCTAAGTATTTAACTGGATGTTTTGTTTGGTAGTCATGTTTAACTACTGATACTGCTTTTGTTCTGTCTATCGTATTAATTAACTCTGCTATATCTTCCCGGCATAGCATATCACCATCTACAAATAACGCTTGACCATGAAAGTCACATAAGTAGGGAACTAAAAAACGAGAATAGATAAAAGCATTAGAACCATCATTGTGTGTCTCCATATAGTTATTTATTGTATTTAAAGCAAGTGGTGTAAAACTCACCGGTATGGTTGCTTTTTCTATAACACTTTGGCAGAACACATGATATGCAACTGGTTCTATTTGTCCATCAAACCCTACAAATATTTTTAACATAAAATAATTATATCAAATTATGGTGTGCTTGATCCTGAATTATTTGATGTATTGTTTCCTGATGGTGTAAATGATATTGGCATATTTAATAAACCACTACCACCATTAAGAAATCTACCCGCTCCATACATTGGACCAGTAGGTAAGTTTCCTAATAAATTTGTTGCTGTTGCCGGAGTATATACACTAGACATTGCTGATGGATTATATCCCGCAATACTTAATGGTGCTTGCTGTGCAGAAAATGGCACATAAGGTGTTTGCGCTCTTTGTAATGCAGAAAGATATGCCATAGATGGTGTATATGTTCTTGCATCTTCTTCACCTTCTTTGATTAATCCTTTTACATCACCGCCATATCTTTTAAATCGTGTATCTGTTCCAATATCTTTAAGATAATAATTTCCTGAATTATCTTGTTGCCATACTTCATTGCCACTTAAATATAAGTTTTGGTCACCAATTTGTGACAACCCTGAATATTTTGAACTAGGTGTAATGCCTAATAACTTTTGTTGTTCTGCTGTTAATGATGGAGCAGATGGATTTAATTGGGAATAACTTGGACCGGTATTGTAACTATAAAAGTAAAAAAATCTGCAAAACTCAACCATTGCAAATCCAAATACTAATCTAAATATGTGATGTAGTTTTATCATAATTCCTTACTCATTTGTAAACAGGTTGGTTTCATTCCGTATTCAGTTAAGAAACTTTTCTTCCAACCAAATCGACCCATTAATGTTATTGACTTACAGTTCATGTATTTAGCAAACTGTTCTGTCTCTTTGTATAGTTCTTCTAGTTCTTTTAAATTACCACCTGCTAAGAATAAATGTAATACAGTTCCACGAGGATATGGATTAATCGTAGTAACAATTGCTGAGTTTTTAGCAGTAAACAATTGGTACTGATGTTTAATTAAACTTTCAAGTATATCTTTAGATTCGTATAATCCGTTATTTAAATCTATAGCAGGTTGAAGTATTGACTCTACCCTCAAATACTCTTTTGCTATATCAATTGTGTTATCAATTCTTATTTTTAATTCTCTGTATGATTGATTGTTTTTCTATATCTGTAAGTTTAGTCCAATTAATAACTTCGTCAACTGTTCTATTACATTTAATACATTGATCTTCAATCACATGGCACTCATAAGTGCATGGACTTTCTACCACTTTACTTTGTTTGCCCAGTATGCTCCAGACATTTTTCCTTTTGCTATGTTCTTAGCGTGTCTTGCTTTAAATGAATCTGATCTATCTGTTTTCTTTTTATCGCCTGTGACACCTTGCTGACCAAATCGAATAGTTTTTACCTGGTCGCCTTCTTTTGCTACTACTACATGAGATTTAGTAGGGTGACTTGGTGTGCGTTTAGGTTTATTATAACCGGATACTCCTGCTCTAGTTAATCTTGAGTCTTTCTTCATACGCAATCACCGAGATTTTTTAGGAGGTTTTGCAGTTTTGCTTGCTTGTTTAAATGCTTTTGCTGTGGGTGCGCCTTTTGCTCCTGCGGATCGCATTTTTTCTCCTGATCCTTTTTTAATACGCTCTCTTTTAGCATGGATATTGGCATATAAACCCTTACTTGCCATACTTCTTACCTTTTGCCATTGTCATTTTTTTACCAGTTTTTTGTGCTTCTTTTTTTGCTTTTGCCATACCTGTCTTTGTATAAGAGTATGTTTTACCACCAACTTTAGGCATAATTATTTCCTTTTCGACTTAGATTTACCTGCTTTAGATAATGCAATAGCAATTGCCTGATTACGAGGTTTCCCTGATTTAATTTCTGCTTTTATATTCTTAGATATAGTCTTTTGTGAAGAACCTTTTTTTAATGGCATTTGCTATCCTTAAAATAAAAGACCCACCGAAGTGGGTCTAGGAGGAGAGTCTCTATAAAAGGATATAGAGAAGCATCGGGCGTAGTTTGCCCTCATGTTCATAATTCTACATCAATTTACACTCCAGTGCAATATTAATCTAACCTTTTTGAAATATTTTTTAATATATTTTCTATAGCAATTTCATACTTTAATTCTTTATACATAGGTGCTTTACTGCCAAGATGAAAATGATGTACTGCTTTTCTTTCTTCATCATTTAAAGCATTGATAACTGCATTTAAAGTTCTTACCTTATCAAGTTCTAAATCATCATACATTTCATCAAAAGTATCTTCAGTAGATGCTCCGCCTGTACTCATACCTATACTTCTTTTTGGATAACCAAGACCATGATCGTCATTTTTCATCCATCTAGTCCATAAACTTAACAAATGTTTTAAATATTCTAAATTCATTCTATGTCCCAAGGATAATGTTTACTATAAGTTACTTTTCCACCAAACCCTGCACTTCTATTACCGCCTTGCTCTACTTTTCTAATAGTTCTTGATTTAATTTTAAATTGCTTTTCAATTTGTTCAAGTGATGGCATTAGCATATCTGCAAGCAAACACTCATATTGTTTTGTATAAAGTCTTTTGCCATTTTTCTTTTTATCTAAAACTCTGATTAAATTTAGATCTCTCATTTTTTGCATTATGTTATGAGTATGAACTTCATCCAAACCAGTTTGTTCTTCTATTTCTTTTCTTGTTAGTTCTTGACCATTTAATACTTTTAAACAAGCATCTATTGCTTCTTTACGAGTTACATATCTTTCTTTAAGTTTATATTTGTAGTCTGTTCTGTCATAAGGACTTTTAACTAACGTCAATTTCTTTACACTCCCATCTATTGCTTTTATTTTTATACCAACCATGAACTAATAGTTTCCAGTTGGCATCCCTTAAATTATTAACGTGTTCGTTCTCAGATATTTTTTTAACTCTTGCTGATATATTAGATTTGGAAGTAACCTGTATGGCAGTGGTTTCTCCATCTTTAACTGCAAGTATATCCCATGCTCCAAACAAATCCCTACGAGTACGACTAAATGGTATCCACACTTCAACCACCTGAACTGTTTCATATCCTTCACTTTTTAGTTTTTTTAGTGTCAGTTGTGTTGGACTGGTTGCCATATTTTTCCTTTTGTTTTTTAGCGTATGTTGTATTTTCCCAAAATGGATTTGATTCTATTTTTTTTAAATCTTCAACTCTTCTACTGCTACCTTTACCCATATAACCTCCTACCAATACATTATTAAACGATCATTATGCCTGATGATATGTCCTTGCAAAGTAATTCTATATTCATTTTCTTTATATTCTTTTAGTGGTGCAATGTTATGCAAAAAATCACCACAATGCAATATAAAATCGTATGGACTATATTGTAGATACTTTGTTTCTTTGCCATCTTTATATTCTAATCCTGCTCCTGATGATGGTATTTTAACAACGTAAGTAAAACTATAAGCATCTTTATCACCTAAACCTAAAATTTTATGTGGGTAATCAGTATGCCAATTACTAGGAAAGTTTAAAAATGCAGGGTCTGATTTAAATATATGGAAAGATGGTATAGCGTAATCATGATCTATGTGTATTTTTTCATTAAGATAATTTTGTAGACATAAAAGAATATGTGCATAATCAGGACTAAAATTTAATAATAACTTACGCTTTACTTCATTCATATCTTTATAATAAGCATCTGTTTTGCCATCGAGATAAGCATTACGACCTAGTGTATAAAACGGAACATCAAATCTTTGTATCCAATATTTTTTTAATTTTAACAATCTTTGAAAAATATCTTCATTATCTAGTTGTAATTTATTTGTCATAAATAATCTAGTTTTTGCTAACATGAACCTCTCTCTTTACAAAATCTTTTGGCAATACAATATAATTTTCATGCAAGCATACAGTATATGGTGCATCATGATAATACTCTGCAACATACATATTTGCTACTGCACATGACTCAAAGTTTCCAATATATTTAGGTTCTTCCATTGTTAAATAAACAATTAAACAAAACTCATACATTACAACCTCGCTTTCAACCATTCCAATAATTCTGCTTCTGTTCCAAATCGCTCTTCAAACGCTTTCTTCCCCGCATGAAACGCAACACCATAACCTCCATGTTGATGGTGCATAGGGCAAAGTGGCAAGCAATTCTCTGTAGAGTTACGTTGCCCGATCCCCATGCCTTCTCGTATATGGTGAATAGATGGTTGTGTGTAAACACCATTCCTTTTACAAACCACACATCCAAATTCAACCAATTTTTCAAAGTACTCCTTCTCGCTCTTTTTCAAATGACACCCCTAATGATTTAGACCAGTTAATAATTTTATCTACATACTCATTAAACTCAGTCTTTGTTAATCCTGCTGTTGATGCTAATGAACCATCTTCATTTTTTAAATCAAATTTCATACGCAAAATATCGTGTAATTCAG
>Ga0208767_1000859_pt1 | contig 24859 bp, 36 predicted proteins | sample VirMetDEL_Mar_21_FD_184514 | JGI IMG/M metagenome (GOLD analysis project Ga0208767, IMG submission 184514) | Aqueous microbial communities from the Delaware River and Bay under freshwater to marine salinity gradient to study organic matter... | ecosystem: Environmental > Aquatic > Marine >... | reverse complement strand
GTCGTCACCAACTCGCACTGCGGACTTCTCAGCGAGACATCCAACGCGATCTGAAACCATTTGGATTTCAAAATTGGCGACATCCATCAACGATGGGTCCGCATTAATTATGTGAACACTGTTTTCTTTGAGAACTGCGATCCTGAAATCTTTGAACGGAACCAGTGCAACCACTTTGTCCGATCGCCCATCACCTACCCGGAGGGAATTTGCCCCATCAGCGGGGAACACGTCACCCAAAGCTGGGTCACTTACATCCGGGAGGATATTCGAGAAATGAACCTCATCGATGCCATTGGCGCACACTAAACGAAACCTGTGCGCGGTCAGACACCGAACATCAGTCGGAGCTTCTGGATCAGTGACCTCGACGGCAACGTCATAGGTTGCGATTGAATCCACATCGTCCCAGATCGTATTACCGTCAGCGTCCACCAGTATGTCTTCACTACCGTTTTGGCGAACGGCGATGATAGACCCGTTGCTGTCAGTGAAAAACACTGCTCCGTTGATTTCTGTGACGCTGCACTTATGCGCCTGAACGGAGGAGTCGTAGACATCGTTGAATAGGATCCCCTGGACATCTTCGGTGTGAAGGTAGACGTGTCCGTCAGCAAAAATCATCACACCGTAGTCCCAGATCGGAGTCCGTAGGGCGATGATAGCGTGAATGGTCCCATACACCTGAGTGTACAGGTAGTGAGCACCCCGGCGTGATTTAGTGATGCCGCTGGTCGAAAGCTCTACGTTTTTTAGATAGGATGCGGACTGTTGGGGAATGGTGGATGCGCGACCATACGAGTTGACACCACCGATCAACGGTTGAGAGTCAAATGCCAAAGGATCATCGGTTCCGTCATTGAAGTAAACTGGCATCAGAATCCAAAATCATCACGGGTGTATGCCCCGTCTGGGTTTGGTTGAAGAACGCTCACAGCAGAAGACTGCCCCCTCTCCAGATCTCGAACGATCTCGAGCAAACTGGACGCTTCACTAAATTTGATTTGTGCTTTCCCAAACTGCCTGGAACGCTCGAGCATGTCTCCCTCGGCAAACGCGATGAGAGCATTGTCAATGCCCCGGATCTGAGGTTCGTCGTAGTCGTTTCGAAGTGGACGAAGCCTTTTCTTCCCGACCACAATCATACAGACCTGCTCACCCGCAACGTATTCAGGGACCAGACTCAGTCGTAGTCGGCACAGAGAATACCTCGTCTCCTCCGCCGGGATAATCTGGTCGGTAGCTCCGTTGGAGAATGTGATGGTCCCGCTGGTCACAGGCTTTGAAACATAGTGGACCTCATCAAACTCCTGGGATCCGTATCGCGATGTGGTGCTGAGAACAAATGTCTCGCTCACCGGGCGACCATCGAGGATGCCCTTGAAGTAAACTGTTTTGCCGTCATCGGCGGAACTGGATCGTGCTCTCAACATCACTCGAAACGGATCCGATGAAGTAGACTTTCCGAACGCGATTGGCTCGATCTCGGTGTAGGAAGCTGGCACACCCTCGGAGAACATTGCCTCCGGTTGAATCCGGACCAATGCCTGGAGATCACGGCAACTCATGAGAGTTGTCTCATAAAGAACCGCGATTGGCCGGGCGATCTCGTAGGGCAGAGTAATCTCCTGCTCGTATGCGTAGGGGTTCACCGCATCCGTTGTGTATGGATTGGAATCCGGACTGTCTTTGGTGGATAAACAGAACTGCTCGATTTTGATCGAGTCCTTCCATAGCCCTGTGTCGTAGACCATCTCATGCCGTTGGCGAATAAAATCTTTGCAAATGGCAACGGAAGCGGAATCGGTTTTTCCGACTTTCTTACAAACGAAATCTGCTATGGATGCGAGTGTCATGCTACAAAATGCTAACAGTCCAAAAATGGCTTGAGCCTACAACAAAGGGGGTGCATGAAATCACTTTGCCTCGACCGATGTCTGCACTGTCTGTTATGTAATTGAGGACAGGGTTTGTTCCAGTGTCTTCGTTTTGAATGGAGAACAAATTTGCAGATGTGTTTTCGATTAAAATATTCAGCTTCTTTACGCCTTCAATCAGATAAAATGCAGCATCCGGAAGCGTAACAGTGAATCTTCCTCCAGTCCAAACTCCCCCTCCGACGATGTCACATGTGTAAACAACAACGACACCCGAATCCACTGACGCAGGGACAGTGTCAATCGTATGAGAAATGTTTACAGTCGGACCTGCTGCGGTAACAGTTATCTGTGCCTCGAGCATCGATCCACCAGTGCTCAAGTCTGCCTTCGAGATTCGCTTTGTGGATCCGGTGGAGGTGTCGTAGACGACCAGGTCATCGTCGTCCTGAATGGTTGATTGATTCAGTTGCTCAAGCGTGGGAATATTCAGGACACTCTCCTGTATCTCGGACCACAACATCCTTTTGGCAGTGGTTGTGCTCTTATCATAAACCATCACCTCATCGTCGGGGGCAATGTCGTTCGAGTCGATCAACCCGAGCCCATCCATGGAGTTAAGCACCCCCTGAATCGTTGTGTGTTTGTTTACCCCGGCTACCGTGTCCTTGACCATCAGGAGATCACCGACAATTGGGTTTGTGTGCTCAACCAACCCACTGATCAATGTGTTCCCCAGGCTCGCGGATCCCAGCAAACCAAACGTCAAAGCGGTGTCGGCACCATTGCTGGTGAGAAGCATACCTGCTGCGCCCGGTGACAATTCCTCCCATGTACCCCCACTGCCTGACTGAATGATCGTGCCTGGCGCACTGGTCTCGCTGGAGATAATTCCCAATGAGACTGCGCCATTGGCAATGTGATTGGATGTGATTGCGCCATCAGCGATATGGCGTGACTCAATCACGTCATCCGAGAGCATCGATGATGTCACCGTGTCAGCACTGATGGTCGCATTGTTCACCATCGCGTTTAGCTTTGCAGCAGTGACCGTGTCGCCATCGCTGAATACGTGTCCGGTAGTTAAACCCATATCAAATCAAGTCCAAAAGTTTTCTGATGACCGGGAACGTCTTTTTGGCTTTCTGATCCTTGACGATTCCCTTGAGCATGCCATCGACATTGATGTTGTTTTTCTTCAATTCCTCCTTGAACTGGTTCCCAGCATCGAGTGCACTTAGAGTAGCATCTTTATACTTTTTTGATCGGATCGCTGCTCCAATCGTCAGCGCAGACATCACCAAAAATGTGACGAGCGAACCAAAAGGGATCCCTATCTCGCCTGGAAGTTCCGCTGCTGCTCGGCTACCAGATGAAACCACCCAGTTTGTCCGAGTTGTGACCACATCGATCGGGCCCATGGGAGTGTTTACCACGTTGGTGCTCGAAACGATTTGAGGAGTGTAGAAACTATCCCCAATGCGTTTGAGTTGAGCGCACCCTGATCCTAAAAGAAGAATCCCGATAACCCCAGCGACATACACATGACTTTTAATTTTCATCTTTTTTACGTTTATAATCGCGGTATGCGTGCATGACTTTGATTACGGCGTACGCCAGTGACGCGAGCCCTATCCCGAGCTGGATGACGATGTTGATCTGAGTCAGCGTGACTGTGACCCCGAGCAGACTCACGACCCCCAGCTTGGAATGCTCTGCCCAGTTCTGCATTATTCGGCAGGTGCTGGCTCATCGGCAGGTGCAACAGCAGCGTCAAATCCAGCCATAATGTCAGCAACCGAATCCATTGTGATTTGGTTGGAAGCATTGTAGGCATTGACCGCGGCGACAACCTGCGTGAGCAGGACTTCCGTGTTGGCACGGTTGACTGGTTCGTTCAATTCCTCCCGTGCGTTCAGCAATGCCTTAGCTTTGCCTAGCAATTGGAGGATGGTGGATTTGCCATTGTCAGCAGCAAGCTGCGATTCAACACCAGCTATCTGGCTTCTTAAGTAAGTAATTTTTGGGTCCATAGTATGTTTCTAAATTATTTATTAAACCACAGTCAAAACACCGCCGTTGCTCCACACCTCACCAGCACTCAATCCAGCGGATGATGTTGGAAGGTTTTTCAAGTCGATGGTGTCGGCTGAGATGTGCCGCTGATTTCCGGTGAGCGTGACAGATGTTCCAATGCCGACGAAATTGTTGGAGCTGCGGTCTAACAGTTTGCTCGCTGATTCGTTATAATCCTCTGCTCGGAAATCTGCGAGGGTTCCGATTTGGGTGATAACCAAATCGAGAATGTAAAACACATCATTTGCACCGGGGTCGGTGACTGTGTTGCTGTTCCCGTCCATCGCATACACCAGCAATCGGTCTGTGTCGGCAGTGGCGTTAGCGACGACCTCCACCGAGAAGTCAATCCACGAATCGAGCGTGGCTGCTGATTCTCTGACAACTTCCACTGGTCCCGCTGTGCCGATGGCGAAATAGATTCCATCAACGTGACTGTTCGTCGGAACATAGTATCGCCCCTTAATGCGGTAGCGTTTGCCTCGGGTGAATACCCCCGTTTTTTGCAGGTAGTGACCCCCAGTTGTCCCGTCGAGAATCAACCGGAGTGCGTTGGATTCCCCACCGACGCTCGTCGAGTGGGCAATGTTTCCGTTAACTGCTGTCCATCCGTTTGCACTGCCTGTGAAATTGGATGTGTAAGTGTCACCCAAAGCACCACCAAATTCATCGGCGAATCCCAAATCATTGCCACGGGCGAGTTCTGCAATTTCGCTGGCTGTGAGTTCGCGGTTGAAGATTTTGGCGTCTCGTAGATGTGATTCCCCAAATACTCCTGCCCTTGCCCCCAATCGTAATACCTCAGACGTGTTAGCTATACCTGTATAGCTGGCGTCATTTGTCGCAGTTATGGTTTGTGACACTCCGTTAATGTAAAGAGTGATACCGTCCGCGGCTGCGGTGAATGCGTTATCGCTATTCGGACCAGATCCGGCATATGTCGCAGCGACATGAATCCATTGCCCGTTGTACCCGGTTATTGCTGACGTTGTTCTGGCCGCTATGTCATTTGTTCCATCCCATAAAGCCAATACTAAATCAGAATCCTGAACGTAAAAAAGAAATTCTTTCCCGACCCCATATTTAGTAATGATTGGAACCTCAACACTTAGGTCATCAGATTTTATCCACGCTGAAACTGTGAATGGCAAATCATCATTTCCATCCGTGAACGATAACTTGTCGTCGTCAGCAACCGTCACCACTGAAGACGTGCCATCAAAACGCAAAGCAGGTGCCGTGACCTTCGTGCCATTCGCCTGTGCGTCCTCGTCTTTGGAGTTGACGCTCAAATTTGTTCTCGCACCAGCTGCTGTAGTCGCTCCGGTTCCACCTTCGCCAATCTGCTTGGTGCCATCCGTCACTCGTACGTATGCGCTCCCGTCATACACTGCCTGATCGCCAACCGAGTATACCCCGAATGCGGTGCCGATGACGTAAAAATCACCCTGAGTCGTGCTCACTAAATCAGGAGCACTGTTTGCGACACCGACGAAGTTCAGTCCGTTGGTCAGCGTGTCAGGAATCTGTGACGGATCCAGCTTGTTGTCGGCGGCCAGGGTAGCCACTTTGTATGTGCTGGGAGATGCAACAAAATCGGACGCAGTTTCGGATTTAAGTTCTCCGAACGATATGCGCCTGGTTCCAGCAGCTGTACTGTCCACGATCAACTCGTCACCATCGACGAGCGTGTCAGTGTTTGGTAAGTCTTTGACTCGTATATTAGCCATGTCGTATGTGATTAATTAAATTTGTGCCGTCAGTGAGGACATTCCCACTCTCGGTGGTGATGTATATGCCATCTCCGACAATAAAATTTGTGCCGTCTATTAATAGATTCCCAGAGTCGGTCACGATTGAGTCACCTGATACGACAACGGGTGACAACGCACCCGGCGCAACGGAACACATCATGGCGTATCTCTGGAGGTTAGTTATCATTCCGAATATGCAACCATCTCTCCAGAAGTTAGCGTAATGGATGTTGCGTCCACACGTAGCCATGCTCCTGCCCTGATAACCTTCCCGGACATGCTACCTCTGAGCGCGGTTGTCATTGCTGAGATCGTGCAATCAGTGATCGCCGTAATCCAATTGTAATTTCCTGTGTGGGTCGCGTTATCGTCGATGATATCTCCGCGCCCTTGAACGTGGTCTCTCATATGTCCCAGGCTTTTTTGATTTGTTGTTTAGAAAATTTGCTGTTCCACCCGCGATCCTCCAGGCGTTTATATCCTCGTTTGATCTGATCGCGTTGATCCGGGAGAGATGCTCCCGTTTGCATCCGGAATCCTTCCGGTTCTGACACCCGACTCCAACGGACACCGTTTGATACAAAATCAGATGTTCCAATCGGTTTAATAAACTCTGACCGATGCCCGGCTTCGTTAATGTATGTGTAGTTCGGCATTAAAAGTGGGGGAGGAAACCCTCCCCCGTGACTACAGTTACAGTTGAGCACCCTCTAACATGGAGAGCATTCCTTCCCTGTCCATTTCGGGCTCAGGTCCAGTCTCACCCTCAAGATCCACCCCGTTTGCGGTTGTCGCGTAAACGGTAACCGCTCCATCGACGATGTCTTCAACCGTGCCTTCAAGCGTGACGCTGATCGCGTCACCAGCGGACGGTGCCACTGACTCCTCGCCATCCATGATCGCGAGTGCTTCCATCGGGATTGTGACGCTAATAGGCATAATATTATGCTGAGTACCCAGTCTTAGAGTAAACTCGGGCGATGTGTTTAGGTTGAATGTTTTTCGCTGCGAAAAACGATTTGAAACCAACCAGGATGCGCTGGTTCAATGGGTCGTTTTTATCCGCACCGGAAACGATGTAGACAGACGGACTGTATGGACTCTGGCTCGACAGGCTCGGAACACCGTATGCCTGGGCACCCACCACAACGGATCCATAGATGTCACCAGATGAGTTGTAGGTGTATTGGGATCCACCGGAACCCGCTCTGAATGGCTCAGTCGTTTCGACAAACCGGACACCGTGCATTCGTCCAATCTCACCACGCAGGCGAGCCTGGGGCTCGGCATAGTGGTGCGCTTCCTGCCACTCGGAATCGGCCAACAGATCACGCGCCTGTTGAGGTCCGACGATGGCGACAAATCCTCCGTCCAGGGGGCTGGCGGCATTGATCTTGAGTGCGGTAGCGGCATCCAACCAGTCGCTGGCGTCTGCTGCCGTGATCGATGCTCCGTATGATGTTGTGGCACCCGAATAGATGTTTGAGATCCCGGTAGTGTTGCTGAACAACTCAGTGCGAATAACGCTATCAAGCTTGAGAGCACTGTCTCGACCGATGCGGAGTGTCGCCTGTTCAATGTTGTTAAACAGAGCAGTCGCATCCGCTATATCAGAGATGCTCAACACCTGACCGTATTGAACCAGGTCAACATCCACAGTCTCCATCTGGAGAGCTTTGGTTGTCGGTGTCGTTCCCTCGGTCAACGTGTCTACGTTCGCTGCATCACCTTCTTCGTAGCGGAAGAATCGCATGGTTTTTCCACCGCTCTTCTCCGGGAGTGGTGCCTTCATAGCGAACTGATCCAGGACGACCGTTTTTTCGATGGTCGCCAAAAGTTCGCGTGAGAAATATCGCTGCATTGCGACCGAAATGTCGTTTGATCCGCTTCCGCCGCTGGTTGTGATTGTACTATCTGCTGGCATTTTAAATCCTATCTATTTGCGCGAGTCATGCGAAGAATCGCCTCACGTTGTTCGTCTCGACTCATGTCGTCGAACCCCTTCGGACCTGACCTTCGCGGGACATCGCTGGTTCCTAAATTGAGTTTGCGTTTGTAGCTTTCGAGCTCGGCTCGAAGCCGTTTGTTTTCATCTGCAACGGACTCGGCTCGCTTCGAGTTGACGTAGTATTCGGCTACCTCGACCGCATCGCGGAATCCGCTCGAATAAGTTGTTAAGGCTGGCTTGTTTTTCAGCAGGTACTCAGTCGCTTTGTAGAGATCACTCTCCTGATCGTTAAGCTCAGGTTTTGCCTTCACCAACTCACTCACAGAGTCTGCCCACTCCTTTTTAAACCGATTGATTTCCACGGTCTGACTGGCGTTTGCTCGCTTTCGGCGAGCTTCCTCTGCCATGCGAGCCGCCTCTTCGGCCAACTCAGGTTCACCTGAGTCGCGGAATCGTTCAGCGACCGCCTCATAAACATCGGGTGACGCTTCGTCACCGTTGTTTACGATTTCCTCGGCGATCCTCGAGCGATCCTCTTCGAGTTGTTTCCGGGAAGCCTCCAGGTCATCCTTTAGCTTCCTGATCTGCTCCTTTTCTTCCTGAAGCTTCTGCCATGTTTTGTTCTGGCGAGCTTCGGCTTTCCTGAGCTTCTCGTATCTCGACTCGGTTTTGTCAGACCTATCATCCTCTTCGGTTTTAATTTCCGGAGACGGTTCCCCTGCTTGAGACTCTTCGTTTACAGTGGGTGCCTCATCCACTGATGGTGACTCATTGATAGGTTCAGCAGCGGGCGCAGCTGCTTCGTTTTCGCCCGAAATGAGACGCATGATTTCGTCCCGCTCCATCGTTTCAGTCATATTCGTTTTCGCCATCGGCCTCTGCCAGCAGTCCATTCGCGACCAACGTGTCCAGGGCAGCTATGCCGTCCCGGAAACCAGCTGAGTATCCGATATTGTAGGAGGCATTATCTGCCCCTCGCTCGACCGTTGTCACAGTTTGACGAACGATCCACACAAAAATCTCCCTTTTAATTCGCTGCCCCAATGGGCTGGCTAGGAATTGCCGCAGCAGCTCCGCTTCCTGTCGGGTCCATCCCGGGGATTGCACCCCCGGCACCATTCGCATCAGTCGGCAAACCGACCTCACTAGTCTGATTAATTGCATCTGAAATCTCCTGAATCTCCATGGTCAGTTGTTGCGCGGATTTTCCATCCTGCTGACGAAACTGTTCCATATGCATGCCTATGTGCTCCTGGATCCGCTGCAACTCCATCTGGTCTGTTGGCGCGTTTTGGGCGCGTTTCAGTGCGAGGTAGTCGAGCATCGTGCGAACGTGAGTCGCATGATCATCACTCGGTTTAACCTGAGCCGGGAATCCCAGACGCATGACAGACAGTTCGACTGCCTGATCTTCGGCCTGGTTGGCAATCTCGATGCCCGGGTCCGTGAGCAAACGCTTCACCAATCCACTGTCATCTGCTTCGAGCACACTTCGACGTAGTTCCACTTGATTGATGTGCGGGTCGTTTACGAACATCTGAAAACGGGCGACCGCTTTCTGAAAATGGAACTGTTTGTTGACCCCGTCAGCGGATCCGCTCGGGGTGATGTCGTAGTTTTGGTGGAGCGCGGATTGCGGAATCTGTTCGAGCGTGTCCAGGTAGTAGTAGTTGAGACTGGATCGATCAAACTGAGTGAGCAGTGACCAACATTGACGGTAGAGATCGCCCAAAAATAAGCGGAACGTCCGCATGCGAAGATCTGCCGACTGGGTAAACAGGTTCCCAATCGCGCTGATCTCAGTTGCTGTTCGCCTCTGGTTCTGGTCGAGGGTTTGGGCGATCCCGAAATCGGGTGTTGAAACACGCTGCTGCGCCATCTCCCTGTGCAGAATCATGTGCTGATCAAAGCTGATCGGCGGAGATGGCATCGGAATCGGCTGAATGTCTTCCGGGAGTATCTGCCCCGGTTGAAACCGCAGGTTGGCTGTATTTGGCAGTGCTCTCGTAGACCGGAACAACGGTCTGTTGTAGAGAGACATCGTGTCGTTTTTCTCGTTGAGCAGCTTCGACAATGATGCCTCAAACACTGCGACCAGCTCGGTCACTCCTCGCGGGGAATACCAACCAGCATCCTTGTGCTCGTATTGACAGGACACAAACGGAGGCTTCCCGTGGTCGTATGGAACCTCCATAGGAGGTCGAACGTCGAACTCCAGATCGTGCGGGCAGTATGTATAAATAGTCCACGTTTTATCGTCGTTTTGAACGTATGTCTCCCACACCACAATCGTATCTTTATCGGTGTCGATCACCCCCTCACGCTGTTTCGCGATCTGATGCCTGTTGTGGTCGCCGCGATCATTTGCGCTCCCCCCTGTTACCCGGGAGATAAAATCTTCGTCCTGATTAAACCCGGCCTTCCGCCGATAGGAATCCGGGGAGTAGTGTTGGATGTGCGTGATGCGATCAGCGGTCTCTATGTCTTTGCAGTAAGAGGGAACAATGAGGTGCATTGGATCCACATTCTCAAAGTTGAGCTGACTGCGATCCAAATCGTATGTCACTTTCAGTATCCCTCGCCCTGTCAAAAGCATCGTGTCAATCGTCGAGATGATCTCGGTCTGTAGGTTGGACCTGTGTTTGAGCTTGTAGTCCATCCACTGACTGGCAGCAGTGGTCAACGATGCCTGTTGCTGCTGGAGAGAGACAAACGATGCGACTGTGTCCAACGCAAACAGCTGCTGGACGTAGTAGGGTTTGAGGTTGGTGATAATGGTATCGGAAAGCGGGAAATGGGCATCTGATGCGCCGGGCCAGGGTTTGGTTTTGCGGCGCAAACCGTGGTGACGCATTTCGTAGAATTGACGCTGCCTGGTCTCCCACTGTGACCGATCCTGTAGATCCTGGGAGGATTTGGCATAGAGATCCGAGTAATCCATTTACCCCGCATTGGCCCAATCTGAGGGAGATCTCAAAACAAATTTTTCCCTTTAGCCGCAATCAAAACCCCTGCGAGAGTCCGGAGCTTCAACGTCGAGTTCCATCCCGGCAAAAATCTCCTCGATGGTTGGCTTAGAGAACTGAGTCATGTAGTCATGCTCATGACCGAGCGCGACAGACATACAAACAGCATCGGCCCGGTCGGGTGATGACAGACCTCGAGCCTTCATCTCACCCTTCGTCTCCAACTCCAATTTGCCAGCTTTGTTCGCCCGACAACGTCTGCTGGTGAGTTGTGCCATCAAAACCTCGTCGTCGGTCGGGAGGATGATCTCGTTCTTCTCGATCAGGCGAGCAGTCTCATACCACATCTCCGCCGCCAGGTTCGTGAATTTTTCGGGATCCCGGGGGCGAGCTCCAAAATTAATACGGTTGATGGGCCAACCCGCATCTCGCAGTGCGTCTGCCATCGGGCGCCCCAGACCCCCCTCGTCACAGAACACATCCTCCGGTTTCAAACCTGCCTTCGTGAACTCTACCACAAATCTCCCCACAGATGCCATCGTGTCGCGGTCTGTCCACGCGACAATTTTTTTGATTTTGTTTCCTTCCCTGATCGCAATCACGTTCTCGTCGTTGCCCCCGGCGAAGTCAACCCCGGCGACTATCCCTCCGTTCTCATATTTCGGTGGGTTGCGTAAACACGCCTGGTATGAGTCGTAGTTGACGAGTAATGACTCGTCTGAAGTTTGCATGAACTCCCCAAAGATCATGGAGCGCACAAGCGGATGATCCTCTCCCCATTTTTTGATTTGCTGATCCACCCACACTTTGGGAATGTGAGGGCAGTCAAATGACGTGACCGTGTGGAGTCGATACATGTCATGGTGCTTCGTGAAAATCCGAAAGAATTCTCCCGAGTTTCCGCCGGGTGACGACATAACGAGCATGCGATTCGGCTGGCACCTCTCAATCGCTTCAAATATGCCGTCTTTTACGGACTTAGCTTCGTCCACGATGATGAGAAGGTTCTCTGCATGCCAACCTTCAAACCGTCCTGGATCATCGGTCGAGAAACCAACGATGCGAGAGTTCAGTTCTGGAATTCGAAGATCCGTCTGATTGATCTCGATGCCAAAATCCTTGACCGAGTTGGAGAGGGATCTGATCGTTGGCCACATCTGCTCTTTGACCTGACGATAAACACCGGATGTTGTTACGCACACAGAATCTGGGAACATGAGCGCATGCCACAAAGCCGCAGGTGCCGCACACATGGCAGTTTTCCCTGATCCGTTCGCTGCCTTAAGGGCAACTCTGGATCCAGCTTCGTCCAGATCACCCAAAACCTGCTTCTGCCATTTATAGAGTTTGAGACCGAACACATCGGAGGCGAACCTGTCGAGGTGGACGAGAGATCGATCGATCGAGCTTTTCTGCGGACCAGTAACCCTGGTTGGTTTTGCGTGGATTGGCATTAGACACAGATGATTTTTCCTCCGAATTTCTCGGTAAATTCCATGTCCGCTTTTTCCGGTGCGTGGGGCGAGTCAAAACATTCCCTTTGAACCAACATGTTTAAGCATCCCTTACGTTTCAGGTAATAATACACCACTTTAGCAAAGAAGCGTTCGTCGCTGCCGTACAGGTTCCATGTGTTTCCAAAACCGTGTGGCATTAGCGGGTACGGTCCGTTCCATTTGTTGCGGGGCTCATAGAACTGCTTGTAGCACTGATAATAAAAAAACCTGGGGACTATTTCAGAAAACTTCCAATCGAGGGCAGACTTCTCGAATGCCGTATACCCGCAGCTGATCGGGGTGTATTTCGAGCAATCATCCGTCACATAAAACGGATCTTCAGACCTGCCGTAAAAGACGGGAGCAACCGGGCAGTGCTCGAGAAGGAAGGGGACGTGATGCTCCCACTCCATGTCAACATCACTCAGAACCACCTGATCAGGTCTCCATTCCTCATCCATGTCGAACGCGAGAAATCTCCAATACATTCCTGTCGCGGCTAAGGAATTTTCCTCCATAATGTGAAGGTTCACTTTCGCAGAGGTGACATGCCTCATCACCTCATCTGCGATGCTGGGTTCCACGAACAAATCACAACCCATGTCGGTTGCTTCTAGCCACTGGATGTTGTTCATCAGTGACGCAAAATATCGTTTTCGAAAATTTTGTTCGGATGTCCTGGTCATCCCAGTCGGATCATTCGTGTCCCGGTTAAACAGTGACGCACTTATTGTTGCCGATGCGTCCCGACATCGTATGATAGATCGATCGATCGACATTAAGCGATCAAATCGATGATCGACCGGGCAGTGCTCTCGAAGCCAATCGATGGTGATCTCTGGGTTGTATTCGTGTATGGGGTCCGTAATAATCATAATCGAATAGCAAAGAAATGCCCGAGTCCACCTTCCGTAGGTTCCAGCCCCACGCTGAAACCGTGACTATTCAGGTAATGCTTCAGCTCATCAATTGTATGCTCTACGTGACCGTGGTATTCGCCAACGATAGCTGATAATCGATCCAGTTTGGTGCAGTGCAGTAATGCCGGGTATTCCGCACCCTCACAATCAAGCTTCAGGATGTCGATGTGCCCCAACTGATCGATGATGTCGTTCATGCAAACCGTTTCAATGTCCCCATCACTATCCAGAACTGTCGGGCACCCCCCTGTGTTCTCAGGCATGCTGCACTGCATACTTTGAAGGTGTAGACCGCTCGCCGCATGAACGCCTTTATTCCACGGGCGAACCACAGTTCCCAGAGCATTTTGCGTCAGGATCTCAAAATTGTGTTTGTTGGGTTCGTATGCGTAGACAACGGATGCACCCCTATGGGCAGCGAGCAGCGAGAACGAACCGATATGTGCCCCCACATCAACGATGGTTTTTCCGAGAAAATTATTAACCCGGTATTCGTTGTCCGTGTAGACGCAGTCGAAGATTGCCTGGTCCCATGTGCCTGGTCTAAAAATCATTGTGTGACCTCCAGTAGCAGACTCCCGTGACTAATTCATCAATATCCATACGGTTTGTTCCCAAAATATTTATTGATGACATCAATGTAACCATCAACCATGCGTGCGTAGGTAAACCGTGACGCATCGATCCGGGCTTGACGCGCCTTTGCGTTAATCATCAATGGACGCTTTACTATCTGGCGCATAATCGTCGCAGCACTCTCCACCGATGGATCACACCACAGTCCCTGTCCCTCGTAATAATTCGTCGCCGGGACAAGCTTGTAATCCACCAGGAACGAATTGTATTCCTTCGCATAAGCTTCCGGTCCAAACCAGGCCGGGATCACACATGGTCGTCCGCATGCCATAGCCTCGAGCGGCATCAATCCAAAACCTTCACCTTTGCTCATGGACACGTAGCAGTCGATGGAGTGATACCACGCCGCCAAATCCGTTTTTGTCCACTCCCCCTCATCGCGCACGATGCGCTGGTCCGTCCATGACGGCATCGGATCCCTCGGGTAGCACTTAATGCGAAGTTCCACGTCTTCGTTGCCTTCCGGGAACGCCAGAAGGAATGCATCGACGACCTCGTCAAACCCTTTGCGCGGCCAACCATGACGGGATATCCCCGATGTCCCAAACACAACGGTGCTTCGCCTGACAAATGACCTGGATTGGAACACTGATGTATCCACCCCGAACGGCACACAATGCATGGGAGACGTTACTCCCTGAGCCGAGAACGTCATAATGTTCGGGTTTGATGGAACAATCACGGCACGGCACCTGTTCAGGTTTCGGATCCACGCCTGGGGGATCCGAGTGGTCTCCCACATGGTCGAATACACCGTCCGGTCAGGATCGTCGGGTGTTTGTTTGGGTGGATGGATGATGAGGGTAGGAGCGTCCCATTTTGGTTGACGCGCAATGATCCGCTCATACCGCTCATCGAGGACACGTGACCATGCGTCCGAATTGTATGGCACCACGCAGAGATCCCATCCACGCTCCAGCATGCCATCGATGATGATGCGCGAGTGATAATCGTAGCTCGAGTTATCCCCGAGCTGACCACGTATGATGAGCCGTTTATCCATAGGTCTCGCGCTAGTTCCGCGCAAATGTTTGAGCATCGATGACATCGTCCGTCTCTTCGAGGGTGTCCAAATATTCGTCAATGATCGCATCAACCCCCTCTCCTACCTCAACTTCACCAGGTGTCGCCCCACATGCCTGGACGTATTTCTGAAAGGCAACGCCATTTGCGTCCTCAGACACCTCAACCACGATGCGTATCATTGCTCCCCTCCTGACTCATCGGTAGGTCTGGTTTCAACCTCTTTGATCCCCTTTTGCCATGAAGGTGTCCTGCGACCCGACCTGCCCTGTGTCTTCCGTGGCAGCTTATTCCACTTCTCGCCGTAGCGATCCGTTTTTGGCCCGGTCATCTGACATCTCCTGTTCATACATTTCACCCGACCACCCAGGACAACCCGGGCGGTGGATCCGCACGCAACACAATCTTTAATTTCCTTCATTCGTTTCTCAGTGTGGATGGATACCGTCATTGGTTCTGACCTCCACGTAAAACCTAAGCTTGTAATGTGATGCTCCAATGTCCCGTAGAGCAGATTCGAGGAACTGCATAGTCACTTTATTTACCAGCAGATCTGCACACTCAGATCGCTCGCTCGTAAAACTAATGCAAATCACATTCCTCTCCGCTGTCTCAATCAGGGTAGACAGTCCGAGGTATGAATAAACAAACGGGTTCTCCTCCTCAGCATATCGCAGAAGACCTGAGTAAACAGATTTCTGTTTTAAAAAGTTTTTCTCAGCCTCCATACAACCCATCTTCTTTCTACGTTTGTTGTCGTTCATGATTCCATCTCCTTCCTGAGTATGGCGGCGTATTCTCGCAAATTCCCGATGTCGTTTATCATCGCCTCTCCATCCACTGGGAACTCGTTGGTGTCTATCAAATCATTCTCCCAGCCTGTGACCTCATCCACTAGCCGCAACAACTCCAGCACCTCAGAGCGGCGTGGGATGGAATTCCATCTTTGGATGGCGTAAATCTCGGTCGCTCTGTCTGGTCCCTTCATTTGGCACACAGGACAGTATCCCTGATAATCTATCGTTCCCACAATGACTTCAGTGTTGCTAAAGCCGCACATAGGGCATGGTTTCAGTTTCGGTAGTTCAGTTTTCATAGCAACCCCTCCCCACCGAGCACACGAGCTGTCTCAGCCCGGCTGCCAGATGCCAGTGCATCCATCAATTTAATCAATTCATTCATAACTGTAGCCTCTCATTTCGCATTCACTGAAACTGACTCTGATTCATGCGGGATTCGCAACCCTGTCCTGGGATCTCCCCAGGCACCACATCGTCAGTAGAATTTGTTGGGCACCCAAAAGCACGCTTTCAGCATTCATCAAAGTAAATGCCTCTAGTGAACCAATCATCATGTTCTTTGCTGTAAAACATCCACCCCATAAAGGTTATGCCCTTATGTTGGGCTATTCTGAGGTTGATTGGTTTAATGTCCGGACAATGTTCGCACCAAAATTCAATCACCAACCCATCCCGTCTTTTTGACGGGTTTTCCTTTGGGCCCTGCGGTGAATCACCTCCGGCAAACAGTTTACTTGTCAATGATGTGCCTTTAATAGTGAATCGAACACCATCATGATCTTCTGTTCTCCTGTTCCAAATTGTTATTTTGTCATGATGCAGTCCGTATGCATTCCCGCAGTTTGGGCAGCATAGTGACCACTCTTCTGGCAGTTCGATTTTCTTTTCTACAATTCCAGCTTCCGCTTTCATTCGCTTCAGCTCCTCCAATCCTTCAACTAGAACACTCATTACAGGATTCCTTTCTTTTATGGTTTGCTTTCTTAAAATGGCACTTCGTCATCACCCACTCGGCAAAGACACCCATACCAAAATCATATAGGGCCAAAAAAGGAGGGGGGGGGGTGTTAAATGTCCTGACCTCCGCTGGGGACGGACCCCTCCCCACCACCCCCTTCCGCTGTTTTTCCACCTGGATTGAGCTGCTTCTGCTCTCCATCAACGACTTGAGCGTCCAGGACGACTGATTGGTCATCAGACGTTCGTGCCTGATCCACCTTCAATCGTTCGGCGTGAAGCGTTTGTAGTAAAGCAGATGGACCGTGAGCGTGGGTGTGATTCATCTGTCCGTCCACCCTCTTCGTCTGAGCATATTCCTTCGGGTGCACCCTTTCCAACAGGTCCAACGCCAGCCTCGGACTCTTCTCCATTCCCTGGTAGATCACGTTAAGCAGCAGGTTTTTGTTGATCGACTTTGCCCTTTCGCATGCGGTCTCGAAGTCCGCGTGTTTACTTTTCCATTTGCTGAGTGTGCTCGGAGTGATGTGAACAAGTGCAGCGGCGTCTTCCTGAGTCATACCGATGGCGATCATTCGAAGGATTGGCATGACTGATTCCCGGTTGTATGTCTGATTGGATCTGACACCGTCCATGCTGGCATCGATCGCTGACTGAGGGCATATGGCTGAGATTGCGTCCTGATGTGGAGCGAGTGCTTTAGCCAGCCCACATGACTGCCCTGCGGTGTCTTTGATGGCGATTGCGCGTTGGTCATCGTTGATTCGTTTTCGGGTGAGTCCACCGTTCCCTCCCTTTCTCTTCATTGGTCTTTTCTCCATATTACCCCCTCAATCGCTTCAGGATCATGCCTGACGCATTTGCAGTGTTAAGTAGTGTCATCATAGCAGTCACAATAGATCCCATGGTTACAGAGGCTTTCTGAGTGATTTCCTGAACACGCGCCGCCAGATCTCGAGCCAGACGCATTCGTCATCGTGTTGATGTGGGTCTGGTTGCTCGACCAGGACGATGATGTGCCCGGCGCGGTCCATGTCTTTGGCGATACGGTTGAGGATCCAGAGTTCGTTCTCCGGGTGACAGGCGTATGTCATGGGTCGATACCCCAGCTCCTCTGCTCGCTTTTGGGTGAGCACATCTCGCTCTCTGCCATTTAGGAGGATCGTGTTCATCTGTTTCGCAGGTTGTAGTCTGTGGTCTGTATGTCGGCGACGATGCCTTTGTCGCGGATGAGCCGGGAGGCGATGCGTTTCTCTGTTTTGGCGATGCCCATCATGGACAGGTTGCTGGTGAGGATTGTCCATTTGCCTACACGGCACCCGAGCAGTGTGTTGATCTTCTCCAGCGTCCAGTCGGACTGACGTTCGGCCATTACATCGTCGAGGACGAGGTATCGCCAGCGTTGCATGTCGCCGAATCGGCTGTAGAGGCTGGCATCAGTTCGCATGTCATCCATGAGTTTTGGCCAATAAACGAACTGCGGCAGGTAGTTTGCCCGTCCCTGGAAGTCTGGTCGTTTTGAAAGCCACGCCCAAAGGCGTTTGGCAATGTGTGTTTTTCCAGCTCCGCTGCTCCCCAGCAGGGATAGCCAGCGAGGTTTGTCTCCAGCTTTGACGGCAATAGCCCACTCAGCTGCTGCACGAACCATGCGCTCGACGTTGTCATCGACCAGCTCAATGCCGAACCACTCTGCCCACTTCTGCGTATTCACTGCCGTCTGTCTCGTTTGCTGTTCCTGTGTTTCGACTGATTGGCCGAAAAGATCCGTTACGATTGCTGTTGTGTTCATGATTGGATTTCCATGGTTCGTTCTGGATGACGAACCACCATTTGATGGGTTCCTTGTGTTTGTTCAGCCACAGGTTGTGACCCTCGTAATAATTGAAAAAAGCCTCTCCGGTGGATGAAGGAATTCTGCGTTTTTCGCAGAATGACAAAACCTCCTCCAGGGTCGGAGGCTTCGACTGTGATGCAGCTTTCGACTTACCTTTTGCCCCTCTACTACTAGATGAGTTCTTAGTAGTAGTAGTAGTACTACTATTAACTATAATATTGGGAGCATTATGCTCGCATGATGACTTCATTATGACTTCATTATGCTCGCATGATGACTTCATTATGCTCGATGCTTTTGTTGATGAAGAACGGTTTACGCTAGATTTCCGAGACAAAACAAATTCAGAATATTTTGAATTTGCTTTTTCGATTTCGCTGCAATTTATGCGGAATTTTTCCGAATTTTTCTCAAAAGTGATTAACCCGGCACCGCTGATGGACTCCAGAAAGGTGCTCGCTTTCCTCGGTGTCACACCCCAAAGCCTACCCAAAGAACGGGCGCAAAGAGTGATCTCTCCGGGCTTTTCGCTGCTCGACAGGATGGCGATCAGGTCTACCCATGCACCCTTTTCCTCAAGGGTCAGGACACGGGTGTTCATAGCCCAGTCATTGAAGTAGAGTTTAATGTATTTCATTACTCCTCCTCCATGGACGGAAGGTTCCTGCGCTTGGAAGCCGCACGCTTCTCGGCATGCCAGCCAATCTCCATGCCCCGCTTTGCAAAGAACCTTCGAAACGCTCTCCGGAACTCCTCGGCGTTGACAACATGGTTTGGGTGAGTGTCTCCGGAGAAGTCTGCCCTCATTGGTTCAGGTTCACGCATGGCTAAAAATAGTAGGGTTGAGCCAGGTCTCCAATCGATGAGATCTCCCAGGCTTTGGGTTGGTGTATTGATGGCATCTCGCGAAACTCGGAATCGATTCGGCGGAATACCTCGTCGAAGTGCCTGTCTGTCTCGCGCCTGTTCTGAACGCTTTTGTGAGCGTGAGTAATAGTTGTGTGGTCGCGGTTCAATTCCCGCGCACACTGGTGAGCACTCATTCCTTTTCGACAAAGCATGACCATCAAGACCTGGCGAGCCATTGCGGCTTGTTCGATTCTGGATCTGCTCATGATCAACGAAGTATCAACCTGGAATTCAGCTCCTATGCTCTGCGCCATGCGCTCAATGACAGTTGTATAGCTTAGTGATGCGGTCATAGAAATTTAATGGTGTTGAATCGTTGAACACAATTTCGTCTGCCCTAATTAAATCGACGCTGGTCTCCGAGACATGCGAGTCCTCAATGCAGTCCGTAGCCGGGCGGCGGATCCGCCAGACGACTCCGCCCATGGATCGAACCCACTCGGACTCGATGGGAAATCGCAGATCGTCGATGACAACAACTGCGTCCGGATCCTCGAGGCGACTGAGTTTGTCGGCGAGTTTGTCTACCCAGACCGTTGTGCCGAACAGCTGTTTCGCTGCCTCCCCCACACTCTGGTATACCGGGCGCAGAGTCTCTTTGCGGTCCTCTCGGTATTTGCCGAATATCTTCCCGACCTCAGCTTTGATCTGGTCGGCAAACGCAAATCGGTAGCACCGATCGCCGATAATGTGTTGTAGGTGCTCGGCGGCGGATGATTTCCCCGAGCGTTTTTTTCCGCAAAGTCCAATTATTTTCATGCTGTAAAGTTCTGTAAAGGGGGAGCACTCGCTCCCCCAGATCGAAGCCAATGACCGGACAATCTGATTAAAAAACGATCAGTGACCTCGATCCGCCAACATGGCGAAAAATGTGTCTGCGTCCATCATCACGGTGAAGGGCGCGTGGTTGCGTTTCGCTGCGATGACCCATGGCAGACCCGATCTCTGGGCGTCTGATTTAGCCTGTGAGATCCAATCCTGGATGGGCCAACGCTCGCAGTGTTTAACCTCGAAGTGGAAGGGAAGCTCGGAGTGAACGTCAGCGGACGTTCCGTCAGGTGATTTGCCCGAATATTGACAGGAACGATGAGCATCATACCCGTGCTCCCTGAGTTTGTCGCGCCAGGCGCGTTCACCCCGAGCCCCCTTCTGCTTCGAGTTAATAGTCATGAGAATGGGATGTCGTCTTCTGTCACCGCGACAGTCGCAGGTTGTGCGACTGCCTCCGGGGCATCGTCGCGCCGTTGAATCATGATCGACAGGGTTTTATCCCCCGTTTGTGGATCCTGGTTCACCCATCCGCTAAATGAGACAATGTCCCCCTTTTGAAGATCCTCTAGGATCTCAACCTTACTGTTGCCCAGCGATGGAGCAGCTGGGTTGTCACTGTTGTTTGCGAACATCTTCGCGTAAGCGATGCGTGTGTATGTCGCTCGAGGTCTCGAGCCTGGTGCTATAGCCATAGTCTATTTGGTCTTTCTTAACATTGTTATGGGTTTGCCGGGTTTGATATATTCGCCGTCCAGCTCGCGCCCGGTTCGCAGCTGGTAGAGTGATTGAAGTTGTTTGAGGTTTACTGAGCAGCATCCGAGGAACTCCTCGGCATTCAGCGTGTCTTTGAGTGACTGCCATGCCCCCACCCCGTCCACTTTTGAAGATCCGGATCGAGTGAAAACTTTGTAGCCGGGGACATCTGTCCCGCCATCGACCCACTCCTTGATGCGAGCAGTGGCTCGCTCGCGCATGCTGTTGAGAAAATCGAGATCGTCTTTCAGATCGGCGACTTTTTTCGGATCAGACCAGACTGACTCCCAGTCCGTCTGCCAGGCCCGGAAGAGGACACTTTTAATCTCACTACAACCTTCATAAAGTTGGCAGCGATGACACTGAACTCCGAGCCCACGTTTGCCGCTTCCAACGTGGTCAAGAAATTTCTCAACCGTGCTCAGGATTGATGCTTTGGTGAAGCTGAAGCTACTGGTTTGACGGGTGTCCCAGTAGATGAAATGTAGTTCTACCTGCTCGATCTCTGGTCTATCCTGGATGATGGCGTTAGCGTATCCAACCAACTGGATATATTGCTCAGGGTTTCCCTGACCGGATTTGCCGTCAGCAACGTGGAGAGTGGTGCCATCTGACTGCCAAACGCAGTCGGCGTGTCCAAAATATTCTGGCGACTCAGAGTGAAGCTCCAGCTCCCACTCCACTGTCGCCCCCTGTGCCAGTTCGTCGATGACCTCTACCGCCCATGCGGCATTCGCCAGCTCCTCTGGATCCGGGTTGTGCGGCAGCTTTTGATCGGTGCCGAGCAGTTCCCACAATTTGTGGATCCTGGTCCCACGTTGTGCGGCTTCCGAGGATTCCCCTTCCACCGATTTGTAGTCGGCGCACCGCAACAGGTCGGGCCATTTGGAACAACCAAATGGGTGATGTTTGCGTTCCTCGCTCATAGGTCCAGGTTGAATTTGGGTTTATTGCCTGGCACCACTCGAGCCGTAGTGACGGGGCGTCGATTTGTGGTAGCAGTTGGTTTGGCCTGCACCCCGGCGGCGGCGTTACCGTCATCGTCGTTCTCACCCGCGATCCCGAGGATAGACGCTAACGAGAAGCGTCTCAAATAGGTGATGGTGGATCCCACTTTGTGCGGGTTTCCCACATCACAGGGCATGCTGAGGTCACTCTGGATGTTTGCTCCCCCGGCATGGGCCAGGACGGTGCGAATGTTGATTTTGCCTTCCACGATGCTGGGCATCTGAATGATGGCGATCCCGTGTTCTGAGAACACCTTCACGGGCCCGTTTAGGATGCTATCGAGCGTGACGTAGTTGCTGCGGAAGTGAGGGTTTTTGCCCTCTTTGGTTACCGCTGAGATTTTAAGCTGGGCTTTCGCGATCGCGCAAAAAAGATCGCTGGTGCCTGGCTGGGTGGGTGCTGTTTCTGTAGTCATTTTACCAGTGTTTTTCCTCCCCAACGAATCCGCTGATGGCGCACACGAAGAGGAGCGTGATTAATGTTGTTCCAATGATGATGCTCATTTTCGTTTTCTGTTGATGGCGGCCTGGAGCGTGTCAGCGACCCAGGCCTGAATGGTGATGCCCTTCTGAACCGCCAGCAGTTTGATCTGCTGGTGTAGGTCATTTGGGATTTGAATGTTTTTGATCTTCATATGTGGATACTGTGCGCCTATTGGGTGCTAGTCTTTCTGAGTTGTGGGGCGGTTTCCCGCCCCGTTGGATTGCTGTTCGTTTATCTTCCAGATTTCAGCCATTCATATTGTGATTTAAAAAAAGGAGCTAATACTGGTGCGGGTTTATCTTTAATGTTTACCTGTGCCCATTTCACATATTCAGGATTGAATGTCGTTCCACCACTTGAAAGGGTTATGTGTTTTTCTGGCTTTCCGTGTTTGTTCATGCGCCTAATATGCGCCTAGTATGCGCCTAGGTCAATAGAAAATTAAAATTATTTTTCTATCTTTTTCTTTTCGTTCGATAATGTATGTTGTGAGCGTGAGTTTACCTGTCAGAGCAAAAAACAAAGCCAATTTCAATGCCTGGATTGATTCCAACGCGAAGGAGGCTCTTTCGCGCCTGGCAAAGAAATCTCGAAGATCCCGCACCCAGGTTCTGGAGCTGTTGATTCTGGCGGAAGCAAAGCGTCAGATTGCTCAATCACCCGACTCACAATATGCTGCGGAGTTAAGTGCTCTTCTTGAGCAATTCGGCGCAGAATAGCTATGAGTGAGGGGTGAACCTTCATGCTGTTTATATGAACAGTAGCCGTAGGACAAAAGCTGTCCAACCCCTTATTTGATCGCATATTTTTTTATCAACGATTCGATCGCATGCAGTTTGTCCCGGCCAATGTATCGGGCGTTTCTGGGGTGATTTGGCATGGGCCGGGTGATCTCCTCTGCGTGAGCCCAGCCCAGGATCTCGATTTCCGGGAACCCGGTAGCCAGAACGAATTTGTAGCCGGGTTTGAGTTCGTTGGGGGATGCAATCAGCTTGTGAGCTTTGGCCGACCATTTGACTTCAATGTCCGGAGGCACGTCCACAGTCGAGATCGCGCCAAACTGTGCGCCGTTTCCTATAGCAATGTTCATGAGTAGTTCGGCCAGGAAGGAAGCCTGGCGGTTTCGCATCGCACCGGAAAGTGGGTGCGTGTTGAACATGGGGTTTGTTTTGGATCGCCTGGTGAGCGCAGGTGTTTCCCACACCTCGAGCCAGACGGTTGTTATGGTTGAGTGGTTGAACTGTAGTTTCATGAGGTGCCTGTCCCACCCATCGGGCCAGGCACCTGATTCTGTCAAGCGAGGATTTTAATCTCCACGGGTTTTTGTTCGATCAGATCCGCATAGTATCTCGAGGTGATCTCCGGGGAGTGATGACCCAGATACTTTTGAGCAGCAAACAACCCCAGCTGGGTCGCTACGTTTGCGCCAAAGTATTTGCGAAGTTCGTGGACTGATTTGGATCCTGTGAAACCTGCTGCACGAATGATTTTTGCGACAACGTCAGAATGGTCTCTCAGACGCGCCGTCATGGGGCCGGGCAGTATGTGGACTCGCTCCTCCTCAAAGGTCTTCAGGTGGTCGATCTGGGCACTGGAAAGCGGGATCAGGCGCGACCTGCCGCTTTTGGTGCTGAAATCCTCCTCCTCCTGAACCATGAGACCGTGAGGAGTGATCCATGACCAGCGAGCAGCGGCGGCTTCTCCGCGCCGCAGACCGCAGTGCAGCATGAGCCAATACGCGAGGTATGCGCCAGGATTCGACTCGTTGAGTGCTTCGCACTGTTGGATGACCTTGAGCATTTTGTCCTTTTTATCGGAGACGGTGTATTGTTTCTGCCTGACTGGCAGTGGCTTGACTGCTTTGAAACCGTCTACGCAATCGGGCAGTGACCTGGAATATGTGTCCACCATGCGGTCGCTGAACAGCTGTTTGACTGAGCGTAGGATCGTGTTCGCCGTGATCGATGCCGTGGTTCTCGCTGAATGAGCTGCCCCATCGAGCCGTAAACGGAAGAATGCGTTGGCGTTATCTTTGGTGAACACCTCCTCTACGGGGTGATCCCACGATAGGTCCAGTGTTTTCAGAAACATGGCGACGAACCCACGCACCCCGCTGATGGTCGCCCGTCGAATGTGGAAGGCGTTTTGGGTGAACTCATCGACGAGGTAACGAACGCGCCAGACGGAGTCTGACTGCTGGAGGAGGAGGGTCAATTTTTGCTCGGCAATTTTTTTTGCCGTTTTTTTGCAGCGCACCCCCGTGGAGACCGTCTGGACTGTACCCAAAACGGTGGATTTCGCAAAGTAGGTTTTTCCGCGCTTAAATAGGTTTATTTTACACTCAAGCTTCATAACTAAGTCTTTCTTACTCAGCGAGAAGCAGATAGTGTATTAGTAATGGTACACCCGTAGGGAGTCGAACCCCAAACCTCCTGATCCGTAGTCACATAAAGGTTTTCTGCCTCTCACTGAAAGAATATATTATTATGAAACTATAGAACAGTCAACTCCAGCGGGGTTTAGTGGAAACGCGTGATAATGCATCAGTATGATTATGACTAGTTTGAGCGGGGCAAAAAAAAGAGCGTCCGGGGTCCGGCAAAACCACGATAGACGCTCAGAAGAAGTAATAGGCTTGGACACTTATT
>Ga0208767_1000852_pt1 | contig 24988 bp, 31 predicted proteins | sample VirMetDEL_Mar_21_FD_184514 | JGI IMG/M metagenome (GOLD analysis project Ga0208767, IMG submission 184514) | Aqueous microbial communities from the Delaware River and Bay under freshwater to marine salinity gradient to study organic matter... | ecosystem: Environmental > Aquatic > Marine >... | reverse complement strand
CCCCGCCGACCAGCTCGAAGCGAATCGAGAGCTGTTCGTACTTCGCACCGGGTGTCTTGGCGTTCTCGCCAGAAACCCGATCCTCGTCGCGGATCGAATGGACCAACGCAGTGTACTTACCGGCTGGGATCAGGGTGGAAATTTCCTTGGTTTCGATCTCGTTTGGGTTTAGATTCAAAGGCATAACTACTACTCTCCCTTAACGTAACTAAAGTAACTATCGAAATCGGACAACTCGAACCTTTCGGGCAGTCCAACAATTCTATTCTTCGCCTCGTGCAACGGCGAGTTGGCAGTGTATAGGCTGCGAGTGCCTTTGTCAACTGCAATCCCGCCGAACTTTCCATCGGAGGACTTCACGAGATAATCGCACTCAGCGTACAACACTTCATCGCACCATTCGCACACGACTCGGCTTGCGTGCTTACTGAGCTTGACCGATCTCGTTCCATACTCCTTGCCGTCTGGACGGACGACCTTGGTAATCTGCTCGTGACCAACCAACACGATGTGCTTGCCTGCATCTCGGCACAACTCCAATTCGCGAAGGATGGACGCAATTCGATGACCAAGTTCGACCGCACCCTTTCCCCAACTCTGATCGAAGGACGAAGCGTCCAGCTCCTCGGAACAAATCTTCTCAGCCCAGTCGATCGAGTCGAGGATAATCGTACCAAAGTCGCTCTCTCGAACGTCCTTGATTGCCTGCTTCAGCCCAGCCGATGTTTTGATCAGCGGACCGCTCGCAACGTCGATATGGTGAAAGCCGTCCTCGGTTGGCAGCAGAACAGGATTGTCCCACTTCGCAGCCCAAGTCGTTTTCCCCACACCATGTGATCCGTAGATCAGTGTCCGACGAGGGACAATCTTTCTGCCCCTCGTCACTGCATCCAAATAACTCATTCGCTCTCCTCTGCAAAACAGATGTTTACTTCATCCACCAATTCTTCGATCAATTCAAATGGGTTGTCAGAACCCCTTGAGAATATTTCAGACCAGACTATAACACTATTCTGAAGCGTGTCAACCTGCTCGTACATCTCACTGTAGATCTCGTGAAGGTCATCAATCTTCGCCCAGTCTCGGATCATCCTCGTGACAATACTCTCCACATCCTTTGGCGTTTCGGCAGCAATATTGATAAGGACTTCTCCGAGTGAGGGGTTGCCCCTCTCGATCTGAAACTCCGCCCTCTCCAGTAGATGCACGCACCTTGCCCGAAGCTCTAGAATTGTTTGTAACTCCAATTCTCGCACCTGGAACTCTGTCCTTCCATCCATCACGCACCTTTGTTTTTGCTGGTTCGACCAAACTTGGTAAGAACGATCCCAGACCCTCTGTCGCCTCAACGTCAGATAAAGTCTCGCCATTCTCAAGTTCAACCAGTGGCGTAACTTCAAGAACGTCTGCGATAGGAATCTTGCCGTCATAGTGCCCCAGTTTACTAGGATTCTGGAATATGTCAAGAGCAACCCACAAGGCTACCGGCTTGGAGCCCAGTTCATGCACTCCCTGTGCATTAGAGTAATCGGTCTCGAAGTGCCGCTCAACACGCTGGTGCTTCGTCTGAATCGACTTGATCAGCCGCTTGTCGCACTTGCGTGTAAGCGAACTCACAGCCTTGTTCCATTGCTTCAGTGTCAATAACATTATTTCAGCCTCTCTCCAAAAAAGATTGTTGTCAGAAACCCGACTGCTAGCACCAGCCACGTTGCCAGTGCTAGCGTGGACCCAATGTAAACGGATCAATCCCCGCAAGCACCCGAATCAGATTGACGAGTAGCTTGGCGGCATCGTCGTCGCCATCGTCGAGTAGCCGCCGGATCGTCCTAGCAAAATCCTCTGCCTCTGCGAAGGAATCGAACCGGCTGGACTCTAAGCCGCCGTACAGAACCACATGAGTGTACACAGGCTCGGAGCCTGAGTGGTCACCGATGGTCTTGATCGTGGCTGGGAAGTACTCGCCCTGTGAGTGACCTTGAACGCCACCTTTGTTGTTTTTTGAATCAAAGCTCATCTCTTTACTCCTGTTTTCTTTTCGGACTTCAGTAACTCGATAATGTAGTTTAGCGTTTCCGCTTCGTTGTAGCAAGTGGTCATTCTACAGAACCCCCTGTTTAAAAAGCTCGAACTCGGATCGCAGCAGTTCGAGGTCGTTACTTGCATTAGCCAGCTCGTCACGCTGCCCCAGCAGTTTCCCGAACACAGTGTCGGAAAGCGAGTATCGCCCTTTGTCGAGTTGCTCACGCACTCTGTTGAGTCTGCGGTCAATTCGGGCGTGTGTTGCCCGAAGGGATGCTTCAAATCGTTCTGCTTGTTCGCTGGTCATTGTTTTGCCTTCGTGTTGGCGGGTGTTGTTTGCTTCGATGCCCCCATTATACAGATCGCCACATGTGTGGCAATGGCTTTAGCGTGAAATTCCAAAAAAACTTTTTTCCCTGTTTTTCAGCACAAAACCTCGATTTGGGGTTGCAATAAAAAATCCTCCTTGCATTTTCCGGTTTGGGAGGTTAAGCTCTTGCGTATCGCTAGCGAGTTCAACGCAGCTGGCGAGAACTCAGCAAACGAGAGCTTACCTACCAACCAAAACAAACGGGCGGTGAACAGATGAGTGTCATGCACGGCTTTGAGAAAGAGTACAGGATAGTTGTGGACAAGGAGTTGAAGAACTCCAACAATGGTCAGTCGAAACATTGGTCAGCATCCCACAAAGAGAGAAAGGCATGGGTGAACGCCTTGGCGAACGCCTATGTGATCTCGAAGAATGGGACCGAGTTTCACCTCGACTCCTATCTAGCCTGTGGTGCCCCTGACGGCTTGCAGGGACTTGTGGTCACGAGGTGGCTGGGAAAAGGACAGCGGCTGTGGGATGCTGATTCAGTGCTTCGAGGCAACGCCAAGCAATTGGTGGACAGCCTGATCGAGGCTGGTGTAGCTCGTGATGATTCACCGAAGTACATCAAATTCGTCCACGGGCTACAATGCGATTCACAGCGTAGTGAGTTGAAGAGTGGGTACGTTACTATCGACGTTTACATGGAGAGAGAATAATGTCCAGAGTACTAGTGATCGGGGATACGCACGCCCCATGCATGTTGGCTGAGTATCCAGACTTTTTGTGGGACTGCTATGAGTCATGGGACTGTGATCGAGTCGTCCATATTGGTGATCTCGTGGACAACTGTGCCCTCTCTTTCCACCTGAAAAAGCCAAAGCAAAAAGACCCAATCAGAGAGTTCGAGCAGGCAATGGAGCAGGTCGAAATCCTGACTCACTACTTCCCAGCCGTAGACCTCATGATCGGGAACCACGATGTCCTGCCATATCGCTGGGCGAACGAGGTCGGAATCCCAGAGGAGATGATGAAGGACTTTGGTAGCATCTTTGGCTTGCCAGATACATGGACCGTACACGCCCGCTATGCCCAGTTAGAGATCGACGGCGTGATCTATCAGCATGGCGATCGAGGTCGCTCCTCCGCCGCCCTGAACGCCAAGGACGAGTTTCAGAGCGTTGTACAAGGTCATCACCACTCGAAGGCTGGGATAGAGTTTGTTGCCAACAGAAATCATCGTGTATTCGGGATGCAGGTTGGGTCGGGGGCTGATTGGAAGCACCACCAGCAAGATTATGGAATCAAGTATTCACGAAAGCCGATCATCGGGTGTGGAATCGTGATCGACGGCACAACCCCAATCTTTGAGCCAATGCTTCTATGAACCACCACGCCATCGCTAGGGTGGTCAACAGCGTCTGTAGCGTCCTCAAGCAGAGGGGTTGGACTGTCCTGACCTCTCGCTCCCCGAGGAGCCTCAGCCGCTATGTGAGGGCGTTTAATGGCAACCGAAGGATGATCATCAGGGTATCAGACCATCGTGCCAAGAAACACCAACGGCTGGATTATGACTTTGATCCACGCCAATACAACGAGCGGAGATTTGCCCGTTCGATCAGCCGGAAGAAAACACGATTCAGGAGTAGAAAGAGATGAGCCTATTTGACCTCGTGGGGAGTTTCCTAGAACCGCTCCTCGACTTGTTTCCCCGCCTCGCTCGCAGACCTCAGTCGAATGAGTTTCTGGTGGTGGATTCGATGATTACCGGACCTCGCACCTCGGGTCTCCCTGTACTGCACTGCCCTGCTCTCACTCCAGTGCAATATTTCCCGAGGTGCGAAGTGCCCATCGACTGCGGTCTCCAACGGATGACAACTGCCGATGACTCTCCCGTAGCGGTAAACGCAACCTGTAGGATCAAGGTCATTGATCCGATCTTATGCAGGGATCGGGTCGGTGAGGACTGGGAGGAAGCCGCAGCGATGATCGTTCGATCGGTCGTATGCGAACTCGTGACCTCCCACAACCTTTCTCACCTGTACTCCCTGTTTGCCGACAATAGCGGCTGGGATGATGCGAACGACGAACTCCAGTATCTAGGCTGCGAATTGTCGTTCCTGTGCGTTGAGGACTTCCAGCAGATCATCCCGATTTCAATCCTCAACTGATTTGTTGATCGCCCAAGTCACGAGACCTTTGGCGAGCATTAACTTGAACCTGTCTGGTATCTTTCTTAGCGGAGATATCAGATGGGTTTCTTGTTTCATCAGGTGGCTAACAATCTCATCATAGTGCTGCCTGCACCCATCGGTTCCCCAACGGTCCATCTTCGCCTGATAGTCCTTGCAGGAACACTTGCCCTTGTTAGCCTTTGCCCATGCTGGGATTAACCTAGCGAGAGCGGTCCCAGGGCGACCTCTGCGTGTTGCCTGAGTTTCTCTCGACACAACAGCCGCCTTTGTCTCTGCGTTGCACAGGGGGCATTTCTCGCTGCCTATGACGTTTCGTTGGCATTCGGTGCAGATCATAGCACTGGGGCTCCAGATACGATTGTCGCCAGAACCGTTGGTTCATTTGGCAACGAGATTGCTTCTGGGTTTTGCGATTCAGGGATGCCTCCAATGGATGGGCAGAAGTCGATAAACTTGAACTCTTGCTCTATTTTTGCCTCGTCGATGAATGCAGACGACCTATCTGGGTGGAAGTTTTGGCTGATCACGTTGGAGCAGGAGGAGCCCACGCCTCTCGCTAGTTCCATCGTGAGCGGAGTCACGTTTGTGACAAATGCGTTTGTCCAGTTGAAGCCTGCAAATCCACCACCATCCAGAGTGATTCGATTCTCCACCATTCCCAGCCGCTGTTCCCACACCGTCATGTCGTCATTGAAGCCGAAGTAATTGTTGCAGATCATTGCGTTCAGCAACGTACCCATGAACGTGCGTTGCTTCCCAACCGCCTCGACAGCCAATGCCTCCATTTCTTCAATTGTCCCGCTGATTGCTCCATTGCCAAGCAAACCGTCAATGGAGTCGGCAGTTGTGTTTATGTAGACAGTGGCGGATCGTGACATCACAGCCTTGTCTTGCTTGCCGATGCAATCAAATATCCTTGCCTCTGAATACTGGAATACTGCCGTGACGTTCATCCTAGCTTGGAAAGTCGCAGCAAACTGTTTGCCGTCAAAACGCTGCCCAAAGTCCTGCACCATCCAAGCATGTGCAATAGCCAGTTCTGACGCCCTAGCGAAGCACTTGCTGGGAACAGTTGCCACCGCACTTGGTGGAGTCCAGACCGCACCACCAGAGTCGGACGCCCTTGTCCAGACATCAAAGGGTTCTGGATCTTGTATCGCACCGTCAAATGGTCGGCAATACTCATACTTCCATGCGGCATCAATCTCTGCCGGTGTCGCTATCAACAGCGACAGTTCTTCGCACTCGCATTCCCATGCAGGCACCTTTCGGCAAGTCGGGTTACTGACCGTTGCTGCATCCTCGATTGTGCATACGGTTGGACCGAACTTTACCGAGTAGTCCCCGTTCAACGTCCTTGTGAAGTCATCGTCCCGAAAGTCTTTGACGAGGAAAGCAACACGCCGCCCAGTGAACGCAGACAAGTTCATTTGTCGCTCTATGCTCGTGTTGTCAAAGACTCTCTCCCAGTGGTTTCTTGTGACAAACAGGTGAGTCCTCTCTGATTCAACAATGTCAACCGCTTTGATGATCTCGAACGCTGCGTCAAGGTTCTCGCCAACCTTTGTGAAGTCATCAATGCGGATAACATCACCGGCTTCAAGGTCAACAACTGTTTCCCCAGTGTGCACCTTCCCAGCCGTTGTCACAACCATGACTTGGTTTTGCAGGTATGGATTCCCCTTCCTGTTTGACAGCCTTGCGTACTCTCCTGCCCATGTCCTATTGCCGTGAAGGTTGACAGCAGTTTCGCCAGATGCAGCAAGCTCCGCCTCGATGTCAAGCGTTTCGGTCACCGCACCATTCTGCGGCTGAAACGATCTCGCCTGTGCAAGTGAATTGTTGACGTTCCTGTAGTGGTCGCTTAGATCCTCCACTGAGTCGGTCAGTGTCCCATGCCTCGCAACCATCTCGATGCTGTGGGGAGGCTTGTTGCCACAGGCTGGATCGTCTGGGTTCCAGATTGTTTCGGTCAATGCACTGCATGATGGGATACAGTTCTCTGGGTACGGACCTTGGAACCGCTCCTCTGGCAACGCCTTTTTGATCGAACTGAGCAACCCACTCGTCGGCATGAGTTCCGAGTCTGGGTCATGATCGACGTTGCACAATGCTTGAATGTCGATGTGCAGTGACGGCATGTCGTAGCTATCGTACTGCTCTGTCGAGTTCAGGCTGGGATACCACGAGACATAGTAGTCCTTCTCGATGTGTTGCTTGACCGAAACAATCCCTTGCCCCTCAGTCAGCTTCCTTTCCTGAAGATACTCGTGGAGTTCGATTTCATCGCTCGCCCACCTGTCACCAACGAGATAGAAGTCATCGAGGCGATCGTAGTACGAGATGCCACGCAGTTTGACATACCTCTGTTCCTCTGCATTCGTCCAGCCACCACCAGAGAACATGGTCACTGGTGCTTGGTAGAGAAACTTCTGGACGTCCCCGTTGCGGTCAGTTGCCTGTGCCCAGAACGTCTCAAACTGTAGGTACTCGGTGTATGGTTTCCACTGGTCGTCGTCAGTGTACTCGCCACGGTCGTATGGGCTCGATGGAACCCATTTCAGTGGTATTCGTCGGCAAGACTTGCAGCACTTGCAACCAGGGGAGTGTTTCATCGTTATGGTTTTGGGAAGATAATAGGTCCGGTTCCGCCTCGTTCTGCATCCTCTGACGCAATGCCTGAGCGTTTTGCAACGCTCTGAGTCCTGTCAACCCAGTCGAACTCTGCAAGATCAAGCGTGCTTGCAGCATCGTTGTTCGTAAGGATCAGCATCATCGGACAGCCCTCGGAATCAAAGGCATCGGTTGAACCACTGATCTGCGGGTCTCTGCCAGCAGGTTGGTAGACAACTCGATTCAGAGTCGTGCTTGGTGCTATCTCGTAGAATGGGGTCGTAATATTCGACACTGTGTGAGAAGGAGGGAAGGTCGGGAATGGGGGTTCCGGCTCCCCAGACGAGCGGTAGAACGCATACAGTAGTGACCTCGTAAGGATAGGCTCCGATGGTCCTGTCACCCATGTTACATCGTTTCCGGTAATCGAGTCGATCTCCAAGACTTCATAGCCGCCCGAACGGTTCACGGCTAGGAACAGGTCGCCGGCTGCAAAGTCACCATTGCTTGACGTTGGTGACGTTAGCTCAGCAGAGGTTGATCCTGCTTGGATCTTCTTTCTGTTTTCAACAGTCCCAACCGCAGAACAGACATACAGCTTTTGCGGATCAGGGCTTGCACCGGCAGTTGCCCTGAACCTGACAAGAACTGGGATGTCTGTTCCCCTCGATGGGCAGACCGCAATGATGTCGGTGCCCACCGTTTCAGTTAGGTTGCTGACCGAAAACATTAGGAGATGAAATCTTCGCTCGCAGGAATCCACTCGAACTGAACGTAGTCAAATTCGCCAGCATTGGTAATGTTGTCCGAAAGGATCAACAATGGCATTCCAGATCCAGAGACAGGTGCATCGAGTCCACGCTGGGCTGGAATGCCGCCTTGGACGTGGAGTCCATCGTACTCCGTTGTGGAGCTTAATTCGGCAATCAGATTGATTGCACCGTGGTCGCCCGTTCCATAGAACGCCCAGACATCGGCACCAACGTCAACATCTTCGCCAATGGCTGCAACCGTTGCTGTCGTGCCAGAGAGCGTGATCTTGCGTGCCTCGACCGCACCGCTTCTTGTGCGGTATGCAATCCAGTCGGCGGTCGCCAAACTCTGAGCAACGCCTGCCGTTGTCTTGCCCGGATCGTCTCGTGCCAACTCAAGCGTTGTCGCACCCGATGCAGAAAACTCGATCGTCTTGGTCATGCCAAGAGGCGACATGACGTACAGGTTGTGGGCAGAAGCTCCTGCCCGATACCTGAACCCACGAAGGACAGGAACCATGTCCCCGTTTGGAGGGCAGATGGAGACGATCTCGGTTCCGGCTGACTCGCTGGCATACCCCGTTGTGTAGAAAGGCATTTGCCTTCTCCTTTATTGGCAATCTTCGGCATCAACAACGAGTTGAGTACCGTTGATTACTTTGACTGTAATGTACGTTTCAGATCCGATTGGCTCGGAGAATGGGTTAAGAACTTTCATCTCGATTGTGGTTGTCACGATCTCGCCATCGTTCTTCATGTAGCAGAACTTGGCATTGCCTGACCCAGCCGTTGTCCCACTCCTAGCTGGGATACCGGCAGACTGTGTTTTCATCAGGAACCCAGTGGACCCATCAAACCTTCCATCTAGCGATGCAGTTCTTTGATCCTTCTGGATCATGTAGTCTCGGATTACGACTCTAGGGTCCATGTTATGCCTGCAAGAATGATCCGAAGTTGATCGAGTCGAACGACTTGAACCTCAAGTAGTCTGGTCGCTTATCTATATCGTTAGCTGGTTCACGCTTGGTGCCATCTTCGTTGATATACCCACTAATCACCTTGCCGCCATTCTCTGAGAATCTTGGAAGGACTTCGCCGTTCTCAAAGTAGGATGTGTCAACCAATGGTACAACCGTTTCGTGACCGTAGATCGTTTTATTGCCCTCAGCCACCGCCTTGCCCGGTGGATAGAAGAACCGTTCAGACAATGACACTGGATAAGTAACCTTGACCACATTCGCTTCACCTCCAGCCAACTGAACGGTTTGCTCGACTGCTTTGACGGCACCGATTAGCCAGAGACCTTTGCCCTTGTTCCTGTAGGTTGAACTGTTCGTCTTGAACGAACGCTCAAGCATTTGCTCATAAGTGATGGATGCTTCAAACTGCTCGATGACCAACTGAAGTGTCGGTATCTTTTCCATCACTGGGTTCGAGAATGGAGTGCCAGTACCCTCAAACTGCCAGCACTGTTTCCCAGCCTTGTCGGTATACAACACCCTGTCATAGCTGCCAACATTGGCTGTGACTTGTGGTGCAATCTCATCTATTGTCGTTGGAGGGACTGCCGCACATTGCTCTCCATCGGAGTCTCCAGTTTCGTACTCGCAAGTAACTTCAAACAGGAATGGGTTTGAACTGTTTCTTGAAACCGACTTGGACCTGCATACTGCAAACGGCATGAACAGCAGACCGTCCGGCGAAACCCATGTTGACTGGTTTACGACCGGCAGTGATGACAAGCAACCAACTTGGACTTCACTGACATCATGAAAGTCTGTTGCCGATGTAAGTACAAGAAAAGTCCTTGTCATGGATTGGCTCACCTTCGATCTGCCGTCAGCAACACTGCCACTGACAGAGAACGATGAACCGGACGTTTCCTTCGTCCATACAACCGAAAAAGCCATTATGGGTATCCAAAATCTGAGAGACTGTCTTTTTGAGAAATATCCCGCTTGGCTGCGTTCGCCATTGCGTTTGTGTTTGCAACCATCTGTGTGAGATGAGTGTTGGCTTGGGTGCGTTGTGCCGCAGCATCAAGCTCCCACTGCTCCTGCTGCTTATCTCTGCGTGCTTGCATTTCCATTTCGCGAAGGAAAGCAAACTCTTCAGCACTGCCTGCTTCAAAGGATGCCCCCGCAGACGAGTCGGCAGAATCACGATCGCTTATCTTTTTAGCAAGTGCATCGTCGATCCGCTTGATCTCTTCAGCATGCTGTTTCTCAGCCAGCTTGATCGCATCTTCACGCAGCTTTTCCTCGTTGTCGAACGCATCCTTCTTTAGCTCCGCGAGCTTTTCTTCGTCAGCCTTTTGCTGTTCGTTCCACGCAGCCCAGTCAGCCTCTCTCTTGTCGTACTCGGCTTCTGCTGCTTCCTCTTCCTCTTTACGCCGCTTGAGTTCTGCGTCAACCCTAGCACGTTCTCGAACGACCTGTAGAGCCTGCTCCTTGGTGATCTTCTTCTCCATGATCAACTGGTTCAGTTGTGCTTGATGCTTACGCCGTGCCTGCTCCTCTTGAGTCATGAGCCGCTCACGCTCTTTCTTCATCAAGTCCTCAGCGAACTCGATCTGATCATTATATAGTTTTTCCTCTTCAGCAAGTCTTGCAAGAACGATCTCACGCTGCTCGTCCAGTTCCTGGCTCAGAGCCTCCTCTTTACCGATGATCATATCCACGGCACCGGTGAAGTCGAATGTAAGCACCTTGAGGATGAACTTGATTGGCTCGACGACTGCGTTCCACATGAACTTGAATGCCGTTGCCAGTGCTTCCACTCCAACCCTTAGAGCAAACATGATTCCAACCACTGCTGGCTGTAGATCCTCTCCAATGGCTAGGAACACATCGCCCACGGCTTCCTTGATCTGCTCCCACTGACCAGAGATGGTCCACATACCTTTTTCCATCGCAGCCAAGCCACCAACCTGATTGGCTTGGTACACCATTGCCTTCTGGAATTGTTCAGCACTGATCTTCCCATTCTCAGCCAGCTTCTGAGCCTCGGCAGCAGAAATGCCCATCGTGCCTGCAAGGGCTTTGTAAATGGGAACACCTTGGTTGGCGAGTTGCAACGCCTCCTGACCCATCAGGCGACCTTTCGTCAACACATCGGTGTATGCCTTCTGGATGAACTTCATCTTTTGGTTGTCGCCACCAGACAAAGCACCAACAGTCTCTGCGATGCCTCTGACATCCTTGGTCGCAACCCCCATCGTCTTGAGGCTGATTGCAAACTCCATCAACTCGTCACGAGAGAATGCAGTCGAAGATGCAAGGTCACGCATTTCCATTTCGAGTTGCTTGGAAAGTGCAGACCTTCCCTGCATGACGGCAGTCAGCCGGTTCTGTTTCTTTGCCCACTCATCCGCCATTCCAATCGCCTTGGCGAACCCTGCTGTAAGAACAGCAACTGCTGCGGCGGCTGCTAGGATGTGAGGACCAAACGCACCGAACACCCTAGCGAAACCCTGCACCTTCGGGCTGAAGCCAAGCATCTGGGTGAAGTTGCCAGCCAGCTTGGAGAGCCCGCCACTGGCACCGCCTAGTGCGTTCTTTATCCCCCCGAAACTCTGTTTTCCTAGTTTACCAAGACCTCTCATCACGCCCTCACTCTTGAGCGTCATTCGGATATTGTCTTGCATCCCCCTAGCATACAGTTGGAAGTAGTTTCGCTCCGATGCAATCCTAGCCCTGTTTGCGGCTCGACGCTTCGACTTTGCGGCGGCTTGTTGCTCCTCTAGCTTCCTTGAGTTCTCGATCAGCCTCCTACGCCACTGGTGGTGACGTGCAAGCTCTTTCTCTATCCTTGCGTCCTCTGCCTCCTGCCGTGCAATGTTCGCGGCAGACGCAGCGTCCCTCGCATCCTGTTCCTTTTTGTAGTAGTCCTTCTTGTTTTGGATCAACTCCATTGAATAGGAGCGAAGGATATCCCGCTCCTTTCCAGATGCGTTGAGCGACCTCTGTATGGTGGCTTGGAGTTCAGCATCAATGCGGGCAATTTCGCTAGTCGTTCCTTGCACTGCTCTCGTAAGGAGATCCGCATCTGCTTTGACAGACGTGACTCCACGAGCGAACCCACGAGGATCAAGAATGACCTCGTAGTACAGTGCTCCGATTCTATCCTTTCCCGCCATTGTGAGCCCTTAGATATTTGCCGAGACCTTCATGGTCGCTTCCGCTGAACGTAGTTTTCTTCTCTTTACCAGAGACCTTCTCATACGCCGCACGCTCTTGGTCTGACCTGTAGATTTTGTACGCAATCCACCAATCGACGACCACGCTGGATGTATTGTTCATCCAGTTGATCGGGTCGTCGATACCAAGATCTTGGCAAATAGAAAACACCCATGACAGCCGGTGGTTGCGTTCAAGGTGTTGAACAAACTTATCTATTCGCCTTGGATCTTTCCCTCGCGTTTCTCCACCCAGTCCTCGATGTGCTTTTGCAGCACATCGAGTTTGAGTGCGTCGAGGTCAAGCAGTTCTTTGACATCGGAGTCGGTAAAGATGTTGTTGCCGTCCTTGTCGCAGAGGTGGTCGATGATTGTGTAGATGCGTGCCTTACGCAAGGCACTGCGATCTACTTCACCATCTTTGCCATAGAGGGCTGAGAGACGCCGTGAACGCTGAAACTCGGACACTGGTTTGACGTAAACGTCATGACCAAACAACTTCGTTTTCAACTTCTCAGGCTTGGAGCATACCAACTCAGCCAGCAAGATCTTCTTCGTTAAACTCATTTAGACTATCTCTTTCTAGTTCCTCGATCACGTCAGTAACATCCTTGAACTCAAGCGAATCGACTTTACGCTTCAGTTGTTTGGAAACTTCCTCATCGACCCACTTCCGAAGGAAGGCATCGACTCGCGTGAGGTAGATAATCTCTGCATCATCATGCCAATCCAGTCGTCCCGCTAGATACCGATCCTCTCCATCGGTAACGTAGATCATCCAGATTTCATAATACTGCTTCCGTCCAGTCGCCATATTTGTTCCGGCTAACTGGACGAGTTCAACTTTCCGATCACTCATTGGCTATCCTACGCTGGGTTGGTAAAGGTTGGTCCCGTTTGACCGTCAAACGTAACAGTAATCGTACATTCGATAACCGACCCAACTTCTGCTGACCCATAGCTGATTCCGCTGACCCAGCCTGTTCCGGCAAAGTTTGAGGCATCTGGCAATGTGATCGTGACAGACACAGCATCGCCAATCGCTGGTGGCGTGTAATCGTCCTCCCACAAAACGACCGCAGAGACTTCACCGGGATCAGCCAGTCCTGCTTTGATTTTCTCCATGAACCCAGTTGAGTCCAAGCACGATACGTCGATCGCCTCTTGGCTGAACTCGGGCAGAGTTACGCTTCGGACGCAACCACCGGTTCCGCCGAAAGAAATGGTTGTTCCTAAACCAGTTTGAGTTGCCATCTATTTAGATCCTTTGGTAAGTAACGGAGTAAGTTTGTTCGCACCAGTAGCCTCGTTCATCCGAGCCGTCCTTTGGGTCAATCAGTTGCCAAGACGCACCCTCGTCCGAGGTGATGCCGTTGATCGGATATCCTGTATCTGAAGAGACCCATCCAATCAATGAGTCCTCTACAGCCTCCTGCAAGTCCTCTGACTGACCTCTGGTCTGACAGATAATGTCCACGCTGACCGATGCAACGTACACCTTCTGGTGGCACAGACCAACATTGTCGCTGAAGCCCCGAACGCTCTCGACGCCAATGACAACGATCGGAAGAACATCGTCTTGCGGAGGATGCTCTGCAAACACTCTCGTCCCAGCGATGGACGCAACGGTCGCATCGGCTCGGAGTCGTGTAATGATCTGTGGGACTGGTCGGCTCATATTAAATCAGGTCTCTTTATCTTCCACTTAACAATGGCTGACTTGATTGCTCGCCGCTGTTGTGGAAGTGTTTTTTCGCCCGCTGGACCCATGAATGGTCTCGCACGCAGTTTCTTTTTTGCTTTCTTGCCCCACCACTTATGGTTTGGGGCACCTGTCGATCCACTCTTTGGCTCATGAGTATGAGCAAAGTTCTTTCCCTTCGGATCGTTCCTTGCGTACCGAGGACCAACCTTCTGGCTGGTGCTCAAGCCGTACCCTTTTCTCTCTAATCTCTTCTTGATGATCGTCCCAGGAGCACCAAGCGATGGTCCGCCTGGTCCGCCACGTCTGGTGATCATGTCGGCTCCCCACCACGCCCCTTTCCCAGCATTCGTCATGCCGACCCCTGTTGGGTATCTGCGTAGTGGAGGCTGACCTCTTGTCTTTGTTTTCTTACTGGACGAAGGCGACTGCCTCGATCCACTGCGAACCATCGCAACAGCTTCCTTTCTGACGATCGTTGCTGCCGAAGCGACCGCAGTCGGGATAACTTTCTTTGATAGTTCTTCCGTAATGCCTTCTAGGTCTTTCTGCAAGTTAGTGTAAGAGACCTTTGATCCAGCCCTGCCAGTTCCTCCGGACTTTGTCTGCTTCCCTCTCAGGAACTGCTCAACCTCGCGAAGGACTTGACTTCTTGATCTCTTTGCCACTACTCGATCGACCTCAGTTCTATTCTCGTTGTGAAGCCGTCACCGCTAACGTCACGCACGGCTGTTACGCCATACACCTTGCCTCGGATCGTCAGCCTGCACTTTGTGTTGAGATTCAGGTTCCTCAGTTGGCTTGAGTCACCAATCGCAACCTTCTCGGTCATTTCTTTCACAGCGAATCCCTCGATGATCTCGGAGCCTGCTGCATCAATCAATTCGCAATACCACTTCTGAACCAATGTCGTCCACGTACCAGTCGTGTAGGTCACATGCCCATACGCATCTTCTGCGGTTGGCGGCGACTCTATCTTCGCAACATAGTTGCGATGACCGATACGCTTTCGATTGAATCCACTTACCTTTGGCATTACGGATATGAACTCCGAATCAGCTTACGAACGATGTTCTCATATGAGCGTCCATCGTTTGTGTTGACGCCGTTCTCTTGTGCCGGATCGTAGTATGCTCTGCCAACTTCCAGCAGGACCATGTGCTTGAACAGGCTGGGAAGTGTGGCTGGGTCCGCCGAGCCGCATGTGAAAGAGATGGTGACTGTGTCTCTCTCTGTTTGTGTACTCAGCGTTTCCGCCCAGCCGTCATCATCATTCAGGCATGTGACTACGTTTCGACCAAGGTCAAGACTGTAGTCGTCCGTTGATAACGTCTGAGATACACCGTTAGTGTCGAGATATGTGATCGACTGAACAGACACAGCCTTGCTCATGTTGAGAAGGATTGGTCCACCATTGGCTGGGAAACCATATTGTGTCTGTTGCCACGTTGCCTGAACGAAACACCTTTCAGTGTCTCGCTCGGCTTGCTCAGTTGCCGATTCAATCAGAAGCTGAATCAGACTGTCCTGCTCGCTTCCGGCTACCCTTAGATGATCCTTTGCTTCGTCCAGACTTACTGCCATTGCTTGAGGGCTTGACGTTCTTCGGAGCGTCCAGTTCATCTTCAACCTTCTCAATAGCGTCGAATGCAAGCAGCGTCTTGACGAGACCCTCTCTCAGGTCTCCGGTGGAGAAAACGTGACCAGCACGGAATCCGCACCGATCACGTTTGAATTTATACTTAGCCATTAGCCAGTGATGGTGATCTTGCCAAGTACTTCTGGGTTGGCAACTTGGATGTCGATACGCTCGGTAGCGACAACGCCAACTTGATCGTTCACAGCGAACAACTCGTTCAGAACCTTGAACGATGGTTGGCGGCGATCACCAAAGTAGCATCCGAGGCTCATGTCACCGAACACTGCAAGCAAGTCGCCTGCGGTCGATGCCGATGCACCCGGGAGGACGCTCACGAAGTTCACTGGGTATCCCAGCAGTCGTGGGCTTTGACCACCTTCGAGGTCAGCCAGAGTGTTACCACCAGCTGCGTTCAACAGTTCGCGAACTGGACCGTGGAACAGGCTTGCATTGATGTACCACTCGTTGCGAGCACCGATGATTGGGTTGCCGATAGCAGCAACACAGTCGGTGAAGTCAGACAACGCCAAGGCAGCAACGCTTGCTACGTTAGTGTCAGCCACGTTGGTGTCATCGTTGATGCCGTTGGCGTTAATAGCCGAAGCAACGCCGTTGAACAAGTTGTTGTCCTCGGCAATCGCCAATGAGTAGGCAATCGACTGCACAACGGTATCGACCAGAGAGATAACCGAATCTTCTTGAACTTCGGTGCTCATCTTGACCAACGCTGCAACTTTCTTCGCCGTCAAGGTGATCTGGCTGAATGCCAAATCGCTCTCGGTGATAGAGGCAGCTTCGGCTGGGTAGTAGACCGTTGCGTGCTCGGTCAGCTTTGGTACGCTCCAAGTCTCAGCCGACATGACGATCCGCTTACAGACTTGGCGAGCAACACCGTACTCTTCCAGCAAGTTGATCAGCGTGTTAGCCAATGGGGTTGGAACAAGGTATCCACCGTCAGCGTCAGTGCCGATCGACTGTGCTGCCAAGAACTCGTTGGCTCGGCGGTTGCCGCTCAGGGAGTTCAGGAACATGCCTGCGGTGTAAGCATCTTCGTTCGACGCGAAGAACTTGCTCTTCTGGGTTTTGGCGACTGCGGGGATCACGTTCTTGACTTCCTCTTGGACGGGTTCTGCGATTTGTGGAGGTTCTGAAATTTCTTCGCTAGCTCGGCGGATATCGAGGCGAGCCTCAATCTCTGCTTGCTGCTTCTCAAATTTGGCGACTTCGGCTTGTGCCTCGTCGAACTCAGTGGTCAGTGCTGCGACAAATTCCTGACGCTCTTCGGTCAGGTCGCTGCCCTCGGCTTCGATCTTGACTTCCTCGAAGATATCGAGAATTTCGTCCATTCGAGCCTTTAGTTCATTGATACGCTTCATGGGTTTTGGTTTCTCCATTTACCCTTGTTGACAAATTTCTGGACCGTAGCCCGAAGTGGATATTATATCACGCTAAAGTTAGGATCTTTTTCGGAGCTTGAGCCGCCGAGTCATCCCAGCCTTTAGGCTCCGAGATATCGCTGGGGACAGCATTGCTTTGACATCGACCTTTGCCTCGGCTCGTGGCTTGGAGACATCATGGATCTGATCGACGAACTTGTTCGCTAGAGCTTCCTCAGCGTTCAGCCAAGTCTCCTCGTCCATCATGGCAAGCAGTTCCTCCTTGGCAATTCCGGTGCGGTTCTCATAGACATCAGCGATATCGCCATCGAGCATCTCCATGATGTTTGCCATCTTTCGGAACTCGACGCAGTTGCCCATCGCTGCGGTCCATGCCCTGTGGATCATAAACTTCGCATTGCTGTTCATGATCACCTTGTCAGCCGCACAGCAGATCACCGTGGCGATGGACGCTGCCAGTGCGTCGATATGGACAGTCACTTCGCCATCATGCTGGGAAATGGCGTTGAAGATCGACAGACCATCGGTCACGCTGCCTCCCTCGGAGTTGAGGTGGATCGTAACGTCCTGACCATCGTGTTCTGCCAGGACGGCTCGGAAGTCGTCAGCCGAAATGCCATTGTCGTAGTCACCAACGAAACCTCGGAAGGTGATCGTTTTTGCTTCTGGATTACTCTCTAACTTCATCGGTATTTTCCTTCTTTGGTTCTTCGGTTTCGGTATCGTCGTCACTAGGCTCTTCGCCCTCCTCGGGTTCCTGTGCCTTGGTGATATCTAGTGCAATCTGGTGAGGAAGTTTGTCCCCATCCTCGACTGGTGCAAACCCGTGCATCGCACGAGTCTCATTGATCGTAACTGCCCCAGTCTGACCCATCTTGACCGAGTAGTCGGCAAGCGAGTTTGGATCACCCTTCGCCAACGGAGTCGAATCAAATTCAACGCACATTGGTCTTGCTGGGTTCACGAGCTTGTCCTCGATCTCGCACTCCCACTTTGCAAACCACCGCTGGAGGCAGTTCTGGATGTATGCAGTGTTTCGCTCGCTGATCGACTTATAGGTCTGACCTGAGTTGTCGCCCATGATCGTTTCCAAGCCGAACAGCAATGCAATCTCTTCACGCTGGAAGTTACGCTGCTCAAGGAACTGTGCGTCCGATGCCGAGATGGGCACAGTGGTCGCCTTCATGCCGTCACGCAGCAAGCCTGCTCGCCCAGTGTTTGTGATGCCCTCGTGTTTCTTGTTGAAGTTGTCGAGGAACTCTTGTGCATCCTTGGCACTGCGAAACATGCCGGTCGGTGCTTCGAGCAACACGCCCGGTCGTCCGCTGTTCGCCATTGTGATTGCTGTTGCATCCTGTGATGCCTGAGTCAGTCCGAACACGTCCTTGGCAAGCTCGATGAGGTGCAGCCCCCAGACGCCGTTATAGCTCGTGTTCATGATGTGGATCATGTCACGATCGGGCACCTTGTAGTATTCGCCCATTCTCAGCCGGTCGGGCACTGCTGACTGCGGAGTCCCAGGGTTCGCCATCACGAGGTGCCACTTCTCGTTGTCCACCAAGATTGTTTGGCAATGGGATGGATCAATCGGTAACAGGTCGGTCGGAGTGCCGATCGAGTTGCGAACGATGTATGCCCTTCCGTTCCCATTGATCAACGCATGAACCATCATGATCTCTTTCATGGTGAAAGATGTCATGAACTTGTTTGGTCGCTTGTTCATCAGCTTCCAAGCCGGTGACTGCCTGCGATCTTCCTTCTCTAGGCTCATCTCGTCATAGACACGCACGGGTAGCTGTGCGATGTGTCCGCTAATCTTGTTTGCAGCATAGATGACCGGAGCCAACCCGAGTGCTGAGTCGGTCGTCACTTTGATGCCGGTCTTGCTCTGCGTTCCGCCAAAGAACTCGGTCAGCCATGCTGCCGGATTCTTGAGACCGCTGAAAGCACGATACGCTCTTCCAATCGTTTTCATGTTCTATTCCTATGTGATAAAAACATCGCCATCACCTCGCGTAGGTGCTGCCATGCAGCGACGATACGCCATGAGCAATGCGACTAAGGGATCTATCTTCTGACTGCTCGCAGCCTTTGCCAACATCCAACGATCTTGTCTGTCCTTCACTGCAACGGCATTCGACAAACACCAACGCAGCAATGGGTTTCCATCGTGGCGGAATCTCCCATCTGCACAGGCTTGCCGAAAGTCAGCGATAGGTTCGTTGAAATGTGCCTGAGTTTGTGCCATCGTTGCGATGACCACACCTTGGGATGAAACCTGCTCCCCGAACTGCTGTGCCTGATAGGGGTCAATGGCAGCGTCGAAGCAGTAGTTGTCCCAGTATTCGTTTATGAAGTCGGCTTGGAGGTCAGCAATTGGTGTGTCCGTGACCTTGATCAAGCCGTCAGCAATCCACTGGGCAAACGGAAGTTCCGTTAGATCCCTATGGGTAGTCCTCGATATGTACGCCCAGACTCTGCCCTCGTACCTGTAGATCGGGCTATCGTCCGCATGGTAGTCGCCCGTGGGGAACCTCGCGACCAATGCAAATGCTGCAAGGTCATCTCGCCCACCTAAGTCAATCCCAGCCGCACATGCGTCAGCATCACGCCTCCAATCGGATAGCGAGCCCCTGCACTTATCGAAGTCCTCTAGGCTAAAGATTCGCTCTGTGGACGAGACCAGAGTGTTGGCGTGATATCGCTTGAATCGGTTGAGTGCCGTAACTGACGATCGGCATGGCTTCGACTGGGCTCGGAGGAAGTCATAGGAGATTGATACGCCAAGGTTGGGGTTTGCCTTGTGCCAGCATCCCTCATCGAGCGGGTCATCCTCCTCGTCGATTTCATAGATGATCGGGAGGATCGAGTCCTCCACAACGGTCCCGCCGAGCACCTGCTTGCAGAAGTTGATCTGCTCGATCCAGATGTGCGATTGATCGTCACCGGCTGTAGTGGTGGTCAACAGCAATGGCTGAACCCGAGACCCAGAACCAGTGACCATCGTCGAGAAGAACTTGCGATGCGGGTTTCCAAACGCATGGGTCTCATCGAGGGAGACCAGAACAGGGTTCAGCCCATCGTATGGTCGGTCAGAACCGACAGCCTGAATGTTACCGCCATTGTGGTTGAACGTGATCACCTTGTTTGCAACAACAGACTCGGCTCGGAGAGCAGGAGCTTGATGACGCATACGCAGGCACTCGGCAAAGATAACCTTCTCTGCCTGTTCACGCTTGGTTGCGGCGAGGATGACTTGGGCACGTTGCTCAACATCGTTAGTGACTGGGTTCATGTCGATTGCAGCAAACATAAGTGCAATCCCAGCCGCTAGGGTGCTCTTTCCGTTCTTACGCCCAAGTGTCAAGAACGCCTGCCGGAACCTTCGCCCCCTGCCTTCCTCTTTGTGTTGCCACCCGAAGAGTGAGCCTACGAAGAACTGCTGCCAATCCTCCAGATAGAATGGTTGACCTGCATGGGCACCGATCGAGTGCTTCAGAATCTGAGGAAAGAAGTCGAGTGCAAACTGAGCTTTATCTTCGTCGAAGTAGTACGGAAAGTCGTCGTCATCGACTCGGCTGAGATCGTTGACGTGCCGTTCGACGACGAGCTTGATCCACTTGCCACAAACAACGTCATCATTGATGACGCGATCGACATAGGGAAAGAAGTTCATTACTCACCCTTCGCAGCCTTTAAGAAGTTGCGGAGGTCGCTGTTTGCCTTGGCATCTGTCGGATCACTTGTCGCAACTGACAGTCTGGCTCGACTGGACGGCGACAATCCAAGTTCTGCGATTAGCTTCTGATGCTCGGATGACAACTTGAAGAAAGCAACCGATTGAGGGCTCGTCTTTCCGTTCTCATCCTCATGACCGTGCTTCATGATATGTTCAGCACATTTGGTCCACGCAGAATAAGTTACAACATATTGTGTTAAAAGTGCCGTATCCGTCTTGCTTAATATATTACTAGACGCTAAGATATCCACAGTATCACGCCAAACGGCGAGTGCAGTTTTGTCGTTCTTGATCAAATCAGGTGGTTCAGGAAGCCGAGAGTCCGCTTTTATAATGTTAGTTGGGCGTCTCTGCGGATCGTGCTTGAATGAACCTGATGATTCTTGAACTTCGATCGCTCGTGGTTTTGGTCCTCTTACCATGCAACACATTTTATCACGCCTTTCCAAGGAGTAACCAATGGCAGTGCAAATCCCAGAAATGATCAAGGAATGGAACCCACGAGTTGTGCCCATCCAAGCCGGTCGCAAGGGACCGACAACCCCCAAGTGGACAGAGACTCAGGTGCGTGCATCTGACATCGAGTTTGGTCCAAATGACGATAAGTACGGCATTGTCCTTGATGCTGATACGCTGGTCATCGACGTGGATGTCCATGATCCGGCTAAGAATGGCTATGAGGCACTTGAGCGACTGTCCAAGGACTGTGGCACCGACCTGCTCGATGTTGCTGCATTTGTGGTGGAGTCGCCGTCTGGTGGTCGCCACCTGTATTTCTCGAAAGCATCGGACCTCAAGTTGCCGAAGTCTGTTCAGGAATATCAGGGTCTTGATTTCCTCTCAGCCGGTTGTCAGGTCATCGGACCCGGTTCGACTCACGTCAATGGCGGGGAATATGCAATCGAGACTTCTGCGGAGGATGTGCCTGTCAATGAGGCACCGCTCCCGAAGATTGCTCACCTGCTTGCCCCCAAGGCTCCTGAGCCGCCCATCGAGCCCACTGTGAGGAATCATGGCTGTTCGCCCTTGGATGACTTCAATAAGTCTGCGGAGGCTGTCCAGTACGTCAAGATTGCCCTAGAACAGAAGGGCTATCGAGTGATCGTGAAGGGGGACGGATCGTATGAGTTTGTCCGCCCTGGCAAACGGACCTCATCGCACGCAATTTCGGGCACCCTCGGTCGGTCAATCTCGAAGGGTGGCAACCTGCTGCTCAAGAACTTTTCGACCTCCGATGGCATCCTCCCAGCCGAGTCGATCACCCTATCGGAGGCGTTTCGCCTGCTTGAGGGTCACAAGAGGGAAGATCTACCAGCACTGCTTCGCCAATGCGGTTTCGGGGACGATAGCTGGACGACCGACCTGCCTGAAATCGAGTTCGCTCTCGGAACTGCGACCTCCGGTGCTGATATCAGCCAGTCCTACCCTCAGTTGACGATCGACGAGCTTTCCAGTGAATGCCCAGAACGCCGACCCTATGTAATCGAGGGACTTCTGCGGCAAGGCGAGACATTGAACATCGTCGCATCCCCAAAGACGGGTAAAAGCTGGTTCGTCTACAATCTGGCAATCACCCTAGCGAATGGTGGCGATTTCCTTGGGTGGACGAGCCCGAATAACCTGAACTGCCTCATCGTGGACAATGAACTCCACAAGAACGAACTCGCATGGCGGCTCAAGACGGTCGAGGACGCACTCGGAGTCAAAGCCGGCAAGTCACTCAGGGTATCCGCCCTGCGTGGCTCAGGGCTCGATATAAAGGGCTTAGAGGCGATGCTAGAGGAGGTCAACGCCAGTCAGTACGATGTGATCGTCCTCGATGCCCTCTATCGGTTCCTACCAGAGGGAACCAGCGAGAACGACAATGCCCAGATGACACTCCTGTATAATGCACTGGACCGCATCGGTCGGGTGTATGATGTGTCGATCATTGTTGTGCATCACGCATCCAAGGGGAGTCAGTCTGAGAAATCGGTGACCGACATCGGTTCTGGGGCTGGGAGTATTAGTAGGGCGGCTGATTCTCAACTTGTCCTAGTGCCACATGAGATAAAACCACTGGTATGCGTTGAGGCTGTAACACGGTCGTCCAAGTCCCCAGAGCCGTTCTCAGCCTACCTTCAGGATGGCAAGTGGTTCAAGTCCGACATACCGCCGCAGAGGAGCCAGAAAACTGGCAGCTTTTCGGAGAATTGCAAAGAGCGAAAGGACAACGCAGAAGAGCGTCGAATGCACTACTTCAAACTGCTGCGACCGTGGTTAGAAGAACGCGAGAAGAATGGGCTGAGCCTCGTGTACCATAAGGAACAGCGAGAGGAGGTCTTTGGCGGCGACTCCACAGACAAGACTATTGGGAAGTATCTGTCAATGGCTGCACAGGTCGGGATCTGCGGCAAGCCGTTCTACGGCAAATACAAGTTCACAGATGACTGGAAAGAGAATCTTGACCAGTGGATCTTTGATGGTTGTCCGAAACCAGAAGAGCCAGCACAGTAGCTCTGACCTTCTCTTATCAGGTTAAACTCTGTTCGCTGAGTCACCGCTAAACTCGGTGAACTCGTTAGCGGAACGCGAGAGTTTAACCTATAAGAAGTAGAAAGTCAAGAAGGATTTTTGATTTTGCCCCCCTCGTGGGGGGTAAGTTACACTTTTACACCGTAAAACACGGTAAAAACTTTTTTTGGAGAATGCTATGTTTGGGTTTGATTTCGACCAAAAACACGACCCTGATGGGTACTCGGATCACGATTTGGAGAGATTGTTGGGCAAGTTTGTGCCTGATGACGCCCCACCACCACCTCCACGCCAAAGCAAATCGGGCAAGCCGAAGGTCAGCCTAGAGGAGGTCGATGAGCGGATCAGGAAAGCCTATGATGGCAGGGTAGTGAGGAAAACGACCTATCATGGGAGGTTTTCGCCACTTACATGCGAATGCACTGCCTGCGGCGAGGAGATCTATAAACGAAGGGCGGAGGGCTTTTTTCGGGGATATTGGACTTTTTGTAAATGTTCTCGTAATTCCGCTTGACACCCACAGCCGATACTGCAAGAATACCAATATCACGCTTTAACACTCACTGGAGAAAAACGATGGACAACTCTGAATTCATCCTCTTCGAGCGGTTCTATACCGTTACCTTCGAGCTTGCTGGAAACGACGAAGCCGTTGGTAAGTTCAGCTATTCGAGCCTATGGGTCTGGCTTGATCGATTCCTGTCTGACATCGAAGAGGTTGCTGGGAGGGAGGTTGACGAAAAAGAGGACTGCATCACGCTGGACCCAAAGCAGTTGATCCGACTGAACTCGATGTTCGCTGGTCTCTCGAAGGACGATCTCGAAGCACCTTCCCACAACCCTGCGAGCACTAAGCCAATCTCGTCACACCTGTTTTCCTTATTCACAGCCGCAGTCATGTCCCCTGTGCGTGACGGCTTAGATGACAAGCGGATCAGACTCAAGTTCGAGTACGATCACTGCGATGAGATCAGAATCGACGAAGAGCACGCACTTTCTGGAGGTTTCATTTATGAATAGAACAGTACACATCAGCAACACAAACCGTGTTCGGCACTGGAATCCAAAATGTCGAGCCGTCAAGTTTGCTGACAAGCGAACCAAGCGAAACAAGACCCGTGAACGTCAGTTAAAGGAGGCTCTCAAAAATGCTTAGGTTTATCCACAAATTCCTCGACGTGCTATACATCGCGTCGTTGGTCGCAGTGTTTATTTTAATGCTCTTCATCATCATCGTAGCGGGGTTGTAAGATGGCAGCTAAAAATTCAAGAGATGAAATGATCAACCGGATTAGGGCGAAGTACCGTCAGCTTCGGTTTGACCATTTCCATTATTACGGCAGAGCAACGAAGTCGGTTTTTTATTGCCGAGGCTGTGCCCTCTACTTTCGGGCGACTCCAGACAGCTTGCTTCTTGAGAGGAAAGATGGTAGAAAGACAAACACCCCGTGTGGGTGTAGGCTGAATCTAGTCAGTGAATGGGATTTACCTGAGAAACATGAGGAGGACGAGAATGGGTAGGGCAATCAGCATGAATGGAAAGAAGATCGGGAGGTGGACCGTAATGGGTCGCAATCCGGTCAGTACGTCCAGCGGAGATGCACGATGGGACTGTATTTGCGACTGCGGAAACAAGTCTACGGTAAGGGGGGGCACTCTCAGGAACGGTGAATCAAAATCCTGTGGGTGTGCATCAAGCGAAATGCTTGCAGAGAATAGTTACAAACATGGCTATTATGGAACCTACCAGTACCAAGCGTGGAGCAGCATAAAACAGTGGTGCTATAACAAGTCCCATCGTGCCTACCACAGCTACGGCGGTCGAGGCATTAAGATGTACTACCGTTGGAAGGATGACCCAGTGGCATTCTGCGAATGGCTTGACCGATTCCTTGGACCAAGACCGGAAGGGCATTCGCTTGACCGAA
>Ga0208767_1000849_pt1 | contig 25022 bp, 32 predicted proteins | sample VirMetDEL_Mar_21_FD_184514 | JGI IMG/M metagenome (GOLD analysis project Ga0208767, IMG submission 184514) | Aqueous microbial communities from the Delaware River and Bay under freshwater to marine salinity gradient to study organic matter... | ecosystem: Environmental > Aquatic > Marine >... | reverse complement strand
GAAGCTGCTATTGATGGATCTATAGAACACTATACTAAAAAACTAGAATTCCTTAAAGGACCAAAAGTAGTAAAGACCTTTGAGTAAGTATTAAAACAAATCATATTAAATTAAATTAAATGCAAGAATTAAAGTTAGTTAAAGAACTGGCTTTTGGCGAAACTGCCAGAGGCCAGATCTTAACTGGCGTTGAAAAGTTGACTAATGCAGTTAGTTCAACATTAGGCGCTAGTGGAAAATGTGTTATACTTGAAGATGGTAATGGCCAACCAATTATAACCAAAGATGGGGTAACAGTTGCAAATGCTGTTACTTTACAAAGACCTTTAGAAAATATTGGAGCAACACTTATTAAGGAAGCAGCTCAACGTACAGTCAAGGATGCGGGTGATGGAACTACTACTGCAACTGTTTTAGCTAAAGCTATACTGGACGAAGCAAACAAACACTCATTATTAGACGATAGTAGGAATATAAAAGAGGGAATAAACTTAGCTGTAGATAACGTTGTAAAATACTTGAACAAGAAAAGAAAAAAAATTAAAGGTAGCAAGATTGATCAAGTAGCTACTATATCTGCAAACAACGATAAAGAACTAGGTAAGATAATAGGTGAAGCTTTTAGGTTGGTAGATGAGACTGGTATTGTAATGATGGAGACCAATGAAGAACCTGAAACGTTAGTTGAATTAGTTGAGGGAGTGCAATACGACCAACCTTTAAAAAACCATCATTTTATTACAAATAAAGAAAAGGGAACTGCAGAGTTAGAAAAACCTTTAGTATTAATAGTAGAGTCTAAAATAGAAAACATTAGAAAAATACAAGGTGTTTTAGAATATGTTATCAAAAATAATGAGAGTCTATTAATAATAGCAGATGTAGATACTCAAGTTTCTTCTGCATTGGCAATGAATAAAATTAAAGGTAATATAAAAGTAAATGTAATAGATGCACCTACTTATGGTATAAGTAAAAAAGAAACATTAAGCGATTTATGTGCTGTAACTGGCGCTACTCTTATAAATGAAAATTTAGGAGACGACATGGACTTAATAAGTATAGAACACTTAGGTAGATGTTTAAAAAGTGTTTCTAACAATGAAGATACTATATTACAAGTAGATTTAGAAGGAAACAAAGAAGTTGAAGATACTATTAATCTATTAGAGAGACTTATAAAAGAAACTACTAATCCAAATCTATTAGTTAGATACGAAAAAAGATTAGCTAAACTAAAAGCTAAAGTAGCTATTGTAAAAGTTGGTGCTAATTCAGAAGTTGAACTAAAAGAAAAGAAAGATAGAGTAGAAGATGCTATTTGTGCTACAAAAGCCGCGATTAAAGAAGGTATAGTTTCTGGTGGTGGTATAGCTTTATTAAATGCTTCACAAAGTTTAAATCCAAAAAGTATAGGTGAAGAGATATTATATTGCGCTATAAAAAAACCTTATGAAATTATATTGCAAAATGCTGGAGTAGATAACTACGAAACACCTTTAAAAGAAGGTCAAGGATTAGATGTGGTTACAGGAAATACGGTTAATATGGTTAGAGCCGGAATTATAGATCCTTTGCTAGTTACTAAGAGTGCATTAAAAAACGCGGCTTCAGTAGCTACAACTATACTATCCACTGATTGTGTAATTAATAACATAAGAGCATGAAAGCAATAGGTAAGTATATAGTTATTGATCCAATCAAAGAGGTTGACACAAAGACAAAAGGTGGTTTAATACTAGCTGAGTCACAAAGAGAAGATATAAGATACAGACGTGCTAAGGTTGTAAAACCTGGCACGGATGTTAAAGCACTAAAAAAAGGTGATGAAATATATTACGACAAGTCAGCAGGTTTTAATATAGAGATAAAACAAGAGCAATATAAAGTTATAAAAGAGTTTGATGTTGTAGTTGTTTTATGAAAAAGTTAACCTCATCAGACTTAAGAGAGCTAAAATTATTAAAACACTATAGAATTATACGTAAATGGGCGTGCAAGACAAGTGATCTTAATGATGCGGACCTTGAGCTTTTGATATATTTAGAATCTGTAGATTTGTTTACTAAAGATGATTTTAAAAAAGGTACGTATTCTTATAGCTGGGACAATAGGCGCTGGAACAGATTATTGAAACAAGGGTGGATTACCGTGTGGAGGAAAAGAAACCGCACAACCCAAAAATATCATATATATAAAGTTTCTCAAAAGTGCAAACAGCTAATAAGTAGAATGTATCGAATTATGTTAGGCGAGGAAGATATGCCTACTAAAATATTTGAGAAAAGTAGTAGGTATAGCTTTACCGTTTTAGAGACAGCTATACGAAACGTAAATAAAGATAAAACAAGATAACATGGCATATAAACAACCATACAAACAAGTTAGTAAAAGTAACGATGGAGCTTCAGTAGCTTTTTTAGCGGCAATACCAGCTATAATAAAAGGTATTGCAGCAGCTGGTAAAGGTATAGCGATAGGTGCTAAAGCTGCTAAAGGTGCTACAGCTGTTGCTAAAGGAGTTAAAGCAGGTAAGTTAGCTGCTAAAGCTGGAAAATTAACTGCTAAAGCAAAAAAAATAGGCGAAACAACAAAGAAAGGTGCAAAGCTTATAGAAAAGGCTGGAAAAGTAACTGAAAGATCGGGAAAGGTTTTTGAAAAAGGTTCTAAAGCTATGGAAAAAGCTTCAAACTGGGGTAAGAAAGCTGAGAAGATGGCTCAGATGAGTAATAAAGCTAGCGAAGGCACAACTAAACTTCAAAAAGGTATAAGCAATATAGGTGACAAAATAGATAAAACTGCTGGTAAAATTGGAGAAGCCACTGGTATGGAAGCTGATGCTGTTAAGGAGTTAGGTATGAATGCTGGTCAAACAGCTGTGTCAAACATACAAAGTAAAATTCAAGAAGGTAAAGAACAGCAACCAGCTGAAAGGAGTACACCTAACATATTACCTAAGCAAGTTAGTGGTGGTGGATACGAAGATCCACAAGGACCGAATATGTTCGAGCATAGAAAAAACTATGGTCCATCTATAAAATCTAAGTATGACAATGTTGGTCCATCAATGAAAGAAATTAAAACTACAACTGCTGACGGTGGTGAAGTAATACATAGATCTGATGGAGCTTCTAGTAAATTCGGAACTAAATCTGAAACTGAAGATAATCTATACAAAGATGGATTTGGAGAAACTACTTTAGGAAACTTTGAAGCACCAATAACTATTAAAGGTGTTACGTTTGATGCTGGTGATGTTCTTAGATTAACTATGATGGGATACGAGGCTGGTAAAAAAGGTATTGAAAAAAGAAAAGCTAACGCTCCACAAAGAAAAGAAGACAAAAGAATTAAAAAAGGAGATAGACTAAAGAACGCAACTTTCTCTTTTACAAAAGATAAATTAATAGATAAGAAAAAACAAAACGTTGGACCAATAGCAAAACCAACTACTACTACAGTTAAAGGTAAAGAGCATAGTAATAAAAGCGTAGTAACAAAAGTTGCTGGAATTAACAGAAAAGATCAATTAACAAAAGGTATAAAACCTTCATATAAAAAATAAAGATATGCCAAGTTACGGAGAAAAACAACAACCAGCTGGAAAAAATATAAGTCCAGCTATGAAGCCATTAGGTAAGAGAACGATGGAGTCTAGAAACTCAACAATTAAGTCTTCACTAAGTGTAGATAATTGCGTTTATAAAGGTAACGCCGTTCTTAATGCTCAGAAATAATGTTTAGCGATATAAAGCTCTACGTATTAAATGCTTTTTCATTTGGAGTAACTATGATGGATTGGCTAGAACCTATGTTAAAAATTATTTTACTTACGCTAACTATAGGTTATACTGTGCATAAATGGTGGATAATGAAAAATAAAAAAGATTAATTATGGATGGAGCAAGTTTTTTAAATAGTTTTAGAGAAAGACTTCAGCAAAAAAGAGAAGCTAAGAAAGAAAGACAATTGAATTCTGGTAACGCTAGTAATGCTTTAGACCAAGCGAGAGCTGATTTTAGGTCTAATCAAATGAATCCAGCTTCTAACGGTACAGGTTCTGCTAGACCTAATTTTGGGCAATTTGCACAGAACGCGATAGGTAATGTTATGGGAGGTCAAAAGATGGGTGATGCTTTAGGTTTTAGACAAGGTGTTAATGATAAACTAGATAAAGTATTAGCTGCTGTAGAGGGTGGACAAAGCGGTAATGACGTACCACAAGATACTAGTGTACAACCTCCTTCTGCACCTATGCCACCAGCTGATCCTATGACTGATAATAACCCTGACGAATCTGGCGCTAAGTTTACAAGTATGGATATGGGCGCTTCTATGGCTGCTAAACCTAAACAAATAGCTAAAGCACAAGCTAAAGAGTATGCTGATAAAAAAGGTATTAGAGGTAAAGCTAGAAAAGAGTTAGTTAAAGATGCTAAAAGATCTCAATCTTTTGACGCTGCAGCGCAAGATGAAAAAAGAGGTGACAAGCCTGTAAACTTTGGCGGATCTATGAAATATAAAAAATGAGGGAGATAAATAAAATCATAGTTCATTGCTCCGCAACAAGAGAAGGGGAAAATTTTGATGTAGCTGAAATACGTAAATGGCACGTTGAAGGACGTGGCTGGAGCGATATTGGTTACCACTTTTATATCGACCTATATGGAGAAATACACAAAGGTAGAGATATAAGTAAAATCGGAGCTCACTGCAAGGGGCACAATCGTAATTCGATAGGGATATGTTATTGTGGAGGCGTTGAAGCAGATGGTAAGACTCCGAAAGATACTAGACTTGATTGTCAAAAAGAAGCGTTACTATGTGTACTTAGAACTTTAAAAGCTATGTATCCAAATGCTGTAATACATTCGCATAACGACTTCGCGAACAAAGCTTGTCCATCTTTTAACGCAACAAAAGAATATGAAAATATCTGAATCTACAGAGTTTAAAATAGATATTAAAACTGTAGTTAGCATCATAGTTATAACGTCAATGTTCATGACAATGTACTTTACATTGCAGTCAGATATAGAAGACGCTAAGAAGTTACCAGAGGCGGTTATAGATCGTATAGAATACGATTTAAAGCAGAAATGGCAGACAGAACATATAGAAGGTCTAGAAGAGAAAGTAGATGAATTATTATACTGGGCTAGAAAAATGGACGGTAAAATAGAAAGTGGCATATGTTTAGAAAAACAAAAAAAGAATAAGTAATGGGTAAAATTAGTCCAGCTTGCAAAGCTGCAGCAAAAAAGAAATTTAAAGTATGGCCTTCTGCTTATGCAAGCGGTTGGGGTGTAAGATGTACTAAAGCAGGTGGACCTAGTAAAATGGGTAAAGGTAATCGCAATAGAAAGAAATAATGAGCAAGGTTAAAGGCGGAGGTACAAGTAAAGTTTGTCTACCAGCAAATAAGGTAAGATCAATGTCCGCAGCAGAAAAAAACAAAGTAGTATCTGCTAAGAGATCTGCAGCTGCAAAAGGTAAATATAAAAGATCAAGCAGCTCTAATGTAAAAGGTGCTCGTAAAAAAGGTGCTACGCTAAGAGACTGGTTTGAAAAAGAAAACTGGATAAATGTTGCTACAGGTGAACCCTGTGGTGGTGGTTCTAAAAAGAGAAATAGAAAAGATGGTTCATCAATGAAGTCAACTCCTTGTTGGGATGGTTTTATAAAAAAAGGACTAAAGAAAAAAGGCAATAGAATAGTAAACAACTGTGTTAAAGCAGATGGAGCTAGTGCTGCTGATCCTAGAAGAACTATAGGTAAGGGTAAAAATTTCAATAAAGTAGCTAAAGACAAAAGTGCTACAGGTGCTAAAGCTGGCGGTGGTATGACGCAGAAGGGTGTTAATGAATATAAGCGTAATAATCCAGGTAGTAAATTAAAGACAGCTGTAACTAAAGATCCATCTAAATTAAAACCAGGAAGTAAGGATGCTAAGCGTAGAAAATCATTTTGTGCTAGATCAAGAGGATGGACTGGTGAAAGAGGTAGGGCTGCAAGACGCAGATGGAATTGTTAATATAAATATTATGAAATCAAGAGGATTAGGCGATACTATAGAAAAGTTTACCAGAGCTACTGGTATAAAAAAATTAGCAGATAAAATACCAGGTGGTTGCGGTTGTGATGAGCGCAAGCAATGGTTTAATAAGAATTTTCCATATAATATGAATAAAAAATAAAAAAATGCCTGTAAAAATAAAACCAAAAAAGAAAACTGAAGCAGAAAAAAAAGCTGATATTGAAAAAAGAGCTAAAGCTAGATTAGCTAAAGAAAAAGCTGCACAAGCTGAAGAGCAAGGATATAGAAGTGTTAAAGCTATGGATAAAAAAAGAATTAGAGATGCTTCAAAAGCTAGCAAGCAAGAAGAAAAAACTAAAAGAATAGCTATCAGACAAGGTGAAAGAACTGCAAGAGTAAAAGCTAGACATGGTGTTTCAATGAAAAAAGACGGAGCATCTAAAAAAGCTTTTCCAGAAATAAAAGAAAAAAATGAAGGTAAGTTTACTGCTTGGGTTGAAAAGAATATGGGTGGTATGGACACTTGTAAAGCTGCTAGCAAGATAATGAGATCTCGTACTAAAAAGTATTCTCCAGCTGTAGTTAAAATGGCGAACTATGCTAATAACTTTGGTTGTAAAAATAAAAAAGATGATGGTGCTTCAGTGCCGTTAAAAGGTAAACAAAAGAATTTACCAGAACATTTAAAAAATAAAATATTAGCTTCACCAGGTAAAAAATAAATTATGGAAAAAGTAAAAGAATATGTAAATCATCCTTTAACTAAGTGTATAACTGTAACTATTGTAGGTGCTGTATTGCTTTTAGAATCACATCCAATGTATGCAGGTGTTGCTTTTGGATACGCACTTAGAGAATTATTTTTAGCGTTCAAAGCTGACTAATGAGTTTTAAACTTAACGGTGCTCCTTACAATAAGGACAATATGAATATCGGCGTTTATCGCAGAGACTTAAAAGATGGATCAGCTGGTAAATCTAATCATACTGGTATAATAGTTGATAAAGATATTTCTAAAGAAATGGAAGACGCTGTAGTAGCGCACGAAACAATTCATCAACATCAACAGCGAAATGGTGATTTAGATTATGATGAAAACAATTTTTATTGGAAAGGTAAAACTTATCCAAGAGAAAACTTAAACGAACATAACGAAAATTTACCATGGGAAAAAGAAGCTTATAAAGCTAGCAATGGTGTATTAAATGGAAAAAATAAAGATATGAAAGAGAGATTTCAATTAAAAGGTTATAGAGGTAATAATAAACCTTTTAAAACATTATCTGATAGAGGTTTAATAGGGCCTAGTATGGAAGGTGGACCTGGTGATGATAAAAAATTAAAGAAAGAAGCTCAATCTCAAGCTCAAGCTAACTTACAGAAAACAGAGTTTAAAACTGAAAAACTTGATGATGGAAGAACTAGACATTATAGATCAGCTGAAGGTACAGCTGATAAGCCTGGATCTACAATTGTAAAAGCTAAAACAACAGGTAAAAAAACAAAAGATCCTGAAGATTATATAAGCAAGTTGAAAACTAGATTTCCAGATGCTACTGGTGAAGAACTTGTTAAAAAGAAGTATATTAGTTCTTCTTATATGGATAGATTTCCAGCTAAAAAAGAAACAGCTACAGCTTCAGAGGAATATTTTACTAAAGAACCTTCAAAGATTCCACCACCTAAAACTCCACCAACTAAAACCCCACCATCTGAAACTCCAACTTACACTACTTCTACAAAAACAAAAAGTAAAAGACCTAAGGTTAGAGCAAAGAAAACCAAACAAAAACTATTCTCTTGCAAACCAGGTACTGATTGCGGTGTAACTACAAATAAAAAAGCAAAGAAAGGTAACGTTGTTAGTGGTATGTTTAGTGGGTCTAGGAAACCTAAAAGAAGTAAAAAAGGTTTTTCTAAAAGAACTGGTTTAGTTAAAAAGTAATAATGTCTAAAAATAAAAAGAAATTTAAAGACACTAAAGTGGGTGCGTTCTTAAAAAAGAAAGCACCTGCTATTTTAAATACTGTAGGTGAGTTCTTACCTGATCAAGGTGGTTTAGGTATAGTAAAAAATCTTATATCAAGTGATCCTAGTATTGGACCTGAAGATAAGGAAATGGCTTTAAAATTATTAGAGCAAGATATAGCTGAGATGAATAACATATCTCAAAGATGGGAAAGTGATATGAAAAGTGATTCGTGGTTGAGTAAAAACACTAGACCCATGACACTAATATATCTCACTTTAGCCATGACAATATTTATAGTATTAGATTCAACAGTACTATTAGAAATTAAAACAGGTTGGGTTTCTTTATTAGAAGCTTTACTTATAACAGTTTATGTAGCGTACTTTGGATCTAGAGGCGCTGAAAAAATAACAAAAATTAAAAAATAATAAAATGGCAGATTTAACAAAAGTAGATATAGCCGGTTTAGAGGGCAATGAAGCTGCTCAACCTAGGGTATTTGCTCATAATGTTACAAAAATATTAGATGCTAATGTGACTGGAGCAACTCCATCTGGTCAAGCTTTGTTTACTACAGCAGATCCAGTAGCTGGCGATACAGTGTCAGTGTTAAGAAGAGGTGCTTGTGTATATATAGGTATTGCTTGTGATATTACTGTGGTAATGGAAGGACAACCTAGTGATACAACTTTAGCAAATGCAATTACTTTTAAAGGTTGTACAGCAGGATCATTCTTACCTATTTTAGTAACTAAAATATTTAAAGTTGGTAAAACTGATGGAACAGATTACGCTGGTGGTGATGTGGGAGATGGTACTATATTAGCTTTATATTAAGATATGTTTATCGGTATGGGGATTCCGATCCCCGATTTATCTAATTTACCTGGGGTTTCAAGACCTGGAAAACCTGGAGGTGGCAGCGCTTTTGAATACACTGCTATTGATAATAGTTTTTCAATGGAGTTTGATGGTGCGGCTAGTTATTTTAATATAGCTCGGCAACAAAGTTTAGGTATTACAGATTCAATATCAATTTCAGTTTGGGCAAAATTTCCTTTAAACTACAATGGTGGACCTAACCCAAGAAGAGCAACTATTGTTTCAGAAGATATTGTTGGTGAACCTGGTAGAAATTTTAACTTTCGTTTTCAAGGAGGAAGCACACCAAAAAAAATAGTTTTTGAATTTTGGAATACAGATGGAACACAAAATACACTTGATGTTCCAAACGCTTCTTTAGTTGATAATCAATGGCACCATATAGTTGCTACTTATGACGGAACAACAAATACTGATGGTATAAATGTATATATTGACACTGTAAAAACATCCGGAACAGCGTTAAGTACAGGTATTAGAAGTACTTCTAATGTAGGTACAACTATAGGAGCTACAAGAGATTACCTGCCTAGAGAATTCTTACAAGGAAACTTAGATGAATTAGCCATTTGGAGTGGGTCTGTTATATCAGAATCTACAGTACAAGCTATATACGATACCACAGCAAATAATCCTGGTAAGGTAGCTGATTTAAGTGAAACACCTGAAGGCGTACCTACTGCCTGGTATAGAATGGGAGATTAATTATGAGCACAAATTATATTGCGCCAATATGGCGAATGCCAAGAAACGCTAACAAAGATAAGTTAAGTAATTATAGTATTAATTTAGCTAATGCTAATGAAAGAATTAGTTTAACAGATGGTGTCGACTTAGGAGTAAATTCAACTGTTTCGTTATGGGTTAATTTTTCTACAAATAATAATAGTGTTATTTTAGCTGATGATGTTAACCCTTCAAGTTCAGGTTATTTTCTTTTGTTAAATACATCAACTGGAGATACATATGTTAGGATAGGTTCGAGTTTTGGTAGCACACCGTTTAATACAAGTTGGAATTTAAATCAATGGTATAATATAATTATAGTTAGACAAGGTGATACTGTAGAGCTTTTTAAAGATAATGTTTCACTGGGAACTAGATCAGGTTATGGAACAACTAATACTACTAAGTTTGATTGTATTGGTGCTAAAAATGATCAAACGTTTCCAACGTATGGTCAAATATCTCAAGTAGTTGGTTTTGATTATGCTTTATCTACAAATCAAAGAGATTATATATACAACTTAAACAACCCAATGGCTATAACAGGAGCAAAACCTGTAGCATATTTACCGCTAGGTGACAACTCAAATCCAAATGCACCTGGTAGTTTCCCTAACATTTCAGTTGGAGCAGATAGTGTTTTTGAGTTTAGTACACAAGATTATATTGAATATCCATATGTAAATATTGATAGTGCTTTTACTGTTTCTACTTGGGTGAAAACAACAGATACAAGTACTTATGGTAATTTATTTAGTAGTAGTAACCAGTTTGGAGGTGGATCAAATATATTTAATAATTGGAAACTTATAAGATGGAATAGGTCTGCAAGATTTAACGCTTCTAATTCAAGTAATAGCATAATATTTGATGTTAACACAGGTACAGCGGGAACAAGACCAAATTTATATGATGGAAATTGGCACCACGTTGTAGGAATTTGGGATGGTACTACAAATGCTAATGGAGTAAAAATATTTTTTGATGGTGTTTTAAGAGGTTTAGGTGCTGCGACAAGTACAGCTATAAATACTGACAGTTCAATACCTATAAGAGCTGGGAGTTCTTTAAGTAATTTTGATTTTATAGGAGAACAAGCAAACCAACAAATTTGGAATACTGCTTTAACTTATGGTAGTGCGGCTGCTGATGGCGATACAGCAGCTGGTGAAGTAGCTGAACTATATAATAATGGTCAACCATTAATGACAGGTACGCAACCGCAAGAAGATAATCTTCAAGCTTGGTATAAGTTAGATCAATCAGCAAATTGGGAGGCCGATACTGCTGGTAAATGGCAGATTCCTGACGCTATGTCGTCATATCCACAAAGTTTTAAATTTAATGAAAATCAAGATTATATTAGTAGTGATTTAAACTTAGATGAAGAAAAAGTTCATGCTGTTTCTTTTTGGATTAAAAATAAACAAGCTTCAGGACTTGGATATGTATTAAACACTAGACCTAGTTCTTACGGACCTGGATTTACATTTGTTGTAAGACAACTCGATAATAGTGGATATATATTTAGTAATGTAAGAGATACCCCAACAACCACTCAATCTAATGCTAGTGGCTATCAATCTGTATTAGGAATACCACAAGACAATAACTGGCATCACGTTCTGTTTACTCATGACATTACAACAGGTAAACTAAAAGCATATATAGATGGTTTATTTAAATATGAACAATTACCTACTTCTCGAACAGACAGTAATACTATAAATCCTTTAACAATATCAAGTGATCAGTCAGTTCAAGATTTTGGAGGTTATATTTCAAACGTAATGATTTGGGAAGATGTTGTTTTAACAGATGGTGGTATAGCGTTAAATGATCCAGCTTTAGAACAAGTAGCTGAGGTTTATAATAATGGTGTACCACTAGAATCTGCAAGTGTAGCACCTGCTAACCTAAAAGCGTGGTATAAACTTGATAATACAGAATTATTTGATGGTACTAATTGGAGTGTAGAGAATCAAAAACATCCTGCTAATTATTTTAAAGCTATAGATACAACTAGTGGAGCTTTTAGAACATCAACTACAGCTTTATCAGATTTCATGGGTAGTAGTGTTACTAATTTTACATGGTCTATGTGGGTTAGAAACACAAGTGGAGATACAGGGTCAAGCTCATTAGTAAGCTGGAGTTATCCAGGCAGCAGTAGTTATAAAGATGGCATACATCAATGGTATGGTAATTTAGCGTTATTTGGAACTGCTACAAATAAAATATTATTTGGTTCAATAAATGATGGGTTATGGAAACATATCTTAATAGCAGTAGATTTAACTGCTGGATCTACTTGGGATGATTGTGTTAAATGCTTTATAAATGGTCAACCAAGAGCAATGACTTCATCTACAGGTACTCCACCTACATCAATGGATTGGACTGCTGGTGGTACTAATCAGAGAGATATAGGAGTTGGTGTAGGTTTGATCGCCTCGCACTCGTTTCATGGGGATATAAGTAATTATACTTTATATAATTCTACTCTAGGACAAACAGAAGCTACGGCTTTATACAATAACGGAACGCCTGTTACTACTGCTGTAGGTTCACCAACAGCTTGGTGGAAAATAAACAATTTAACTACTGGGCTAGAAGATGTCAGTGGAAACTCTTATAATATTGAACAATGGGGTACTACGCAAGTTGAGATAGATACTTTTGTAAGTACAGAAGCAGGAACAAGCTCAGATATGACAGAACAAAATTTAGTAAACAATAATGTTTCTGTATTAAATGGTGAAAGTGTAAGTATGAACACTACTAATTTAGTTCAAAGTAATTTAACTAGAAAAGTACCGTTTAGTAATTATAGTATCTATTTTGACGGCACAGATTACTTTGGTAATAATGTAACTACATTAGATTCTATAGCTGGAGCTATGTCAATATCTTGCTGGGTTTATTTTTCTTCTAGTTCAGCTACTAGTTTAACTATTACAAATAAAGGTACAGCTCCTTATTCAACTAGTACTAGAGATTTTGAATTATATTTAAATTATGTATCAACAACTACGAGACAAATAAGATTTTCAGGAGATTCTACTAGTTCATCGACATATGTCAATAGTGTATCTAATATAAATTCTGATGAATGGACACATATAGCTATTACTACTGCAGGTGATAACACTGCTAGTAATACTAAAATTTATATTAATGGTCAATTAGACAACACTGATGATTTTATAAATATATCAAATACTTCTTCTCCTTTTTACGTTGGTATTAGATCTGATGCTTCTGGCCGACCGTATGTTGGTAATATAAGTAATATGGCTTTTTGGGATGATATATTAACAGATGATGACGTGTTAAATATTTATAACAATGGAGTTACTCAAGACTTAAATAATTTTAGAATACAACCTACTTGTTGGTTTCCAATAGACGAAAACGCAAGTTTTTGGGAAGCAACGTCTGGTGATTGGGAAACTAGAGATTTATCTAATAATGAATTATTACTTGGAAATAATACAGGTGCTATAGATGAAATGCAAGGTAACGCACCCGGTTCAGATGCTAATGGATCTGGAGTTAATTTAGTTATTGAAGATTTAAAAGGTAATATGTATAATAGTGATAAAAACGCATATAGTATTAATATGGCTGATTACGCTGATGGCGTAACTAATCCAGCTAACTCAGGTAGGTCAACACAAGTACCTTCAGTTTAAAAAAATAAGTAAAAATGACTACATATATAGTGATAGATATAGATACGCAGACTGCTTTAATAGATTTCAGTCAGATCAATACGACAAGTTCACAAACTATGAGGAGAAACGTAGCTAACACACAGGCTATGCTTTCTTACCAAGTTGAACCTAGTTTTATAACTAATGGTAGAGTTGTACCATTACAGACTTTAAATCATGAAGAAGCTTTAGCTTTGCTATCAACTCCAGAGTGGACACCAGTTGCTCCACCAGAAGAAGAGTAAATAAAATACAATTAAATTAAATTAAATGAAAATCAAAGAAGAACAACTAAAAAAAATACAAGATCAGCAATTAGAGTTGAATAAACTAATGTCAAACATAGGTTTATTAGAAGCTCAAAAACATGGTTTATTGCATGATATAGCTTCTGTTAATTTAGATATAGAAGAGTTTAAAAAAGAACTTGAAAAAGAATATGGACAAGTAAACATAAATCTTGAAGATGGTTCTTATACTAAAATAGAAAAAGAAGCTGAAAAGCTTGAAGCTGAAAATGTCTAGTGTAATTAGAAAAATCAGTATTGGATCTGACTACAAGAACGATGCTATGCATTATTCTGTTGGTCAAGAAGTTTATGGTGGTCATATTATATGTGATATATTAAACAATGAAATTAGCGGTGAGTATTCTATTTATATTAAAAAAAATAATGAAGTACTACCATGGAAAAAGTTTAATAATAATATGGCTATAGCTGTTGAATTTGATCTAAAGTATTAATGAAAAGTTTATACCAGTTTATTATTAAACCATATGAAGAAAGGTATAATAATAAAATACAAGTAGACGATAAAGAGTTGATTGTTAATACAAGTATAGAAGATCATAAGTTTGTTAGTAAAAAAGCTGTAGTTGTTTCTACACCTGCAGCTTTTGACACTGATATAAGACCAGGACACAAAGTATATGTTCATCATAATATTTTTAGAAGATACTATGATATAAAAGGTAGAGAAAAAAATTCATCTACTTTTTTTAAAGATGACTTATACTTCTGTGGTTTAGATCAAATATATATGTATGATAATAAATGTCATTTGAATTATTGCTTTGTAAAACCAATAAAAGAAATAAATGATATTTATAACAGAAAAGAAAAAGAGTACTTTGGCATATTGAAATACTCCAATAAGTCCTTAGAAGCTGTAGGATTAAAACCTGGAGCGCTTGTAGTATTTACTCCTAACTCAGAGTTTGAGTTTATTGTAGAAGGCGAACGCCTTTATTGTATGAAATCTAATGATATAGCCTTAACGAATGAATACGAAGGAAACGAAGAAGAAAATAATCCAAGCTGGGCAAAAAGCAGTTGAGGAGTTAATTAAAGTAGCTAAAGAAGCTATTGTTGATTCAGGTGATGACGTATCTGCTGATAGATTAAAGAATGCTGCTGCTACTAAAAAGTTAGCTATATTCGATGCTTTTGAAATATTAACTAGGATTCAAGAAGAGGAAGAAAAACTAAGTGACAAACCAAAAGAGAAAAAGGAAGAAAGAGTATTTAAGTTTGCAGAAGGGAGAAGTAAATGAGTTATAAACAAACCCTATGGCACGAGCTTAAGGACTATGTAAACCCTAAGATATTATCTAAAAATAATAGATATAAGAAATGGGAGTATGGTTATAATGATGAATATAACTTTATAGTTATAAGTAAAACAGGTAAGATTGGACAGATCATTGAAATACAAAATCTCCGCATTGCTTTACCAGCAGTCGACAAACCGTTTAAACGAAGCGAAAATAAAAAGGAACAGTATTGGGAACAGCAAGAATACCCAAAAGCGTTAAGTAGAATAAAAAGTAGATTTGACTGGGATGAATACCCAACAGATTTTAAAGAAGAATGGTTTGATTATATAGATGAAGAATTTAAGCGTAGAGAACAAGGTTATTGGTTCTATAATAATGGCAGTCCTGTATATATTACTGGTGCTCATTACATGTACCTGCAATGGTCAAAAATCGACGTTGGAGCACCCGATTATAGAGAAGCAAACAGATTATTTTTCATATTCTGGGAAGCATGTAAAGCAGATGATAGATGTTATGGAATGTGTTACCTTAAAAACAGACGGTCTGGTTTCTCCTTTATGTCATCAGCAGAACTTGTTAATCAAGCCACAATATCTTCAGATGCAAGATTCGGCATCCTTTCTAAAACTGGAGCAGATGCTAAAAAGATGTTCACAGATAAAGTTGTCCCGATATCCGTTAACTATCCGTTTTTCTTCAAACCGATCCAAGATGGTATGGATCGTCCTAAGACCGAACTGGCATATAGAGTGCCAGCTTCAAAACTTACTAGACGAAAACTAGAAACAAACGAACAATTAAAAGAGTTACAAGGACTTGATACTACTATAGATTGGAAAAATACTGGAGACAACTCCTATGATGGTGAGAAACTAAAGATATTAGTGCACGATGAAAGTGGTAAATGGGAAAGACCTGATAACATATTAAACAACTGGAGAGTTACAAAAACTACATTAAGACTAGGACGTAGAATCGTAGGTAAGTGTATGATGGGCTCAACTTCAAATGCATTAGATAAAGGTGGGAACAACTTTAAAAAACTCTATTACAATTCAGACGTTACAAAAAGAAATAAAAACGGACAAACAAGTAGCGGACTCTATTCTCTTTTCATCCCTATGGAATGGAACTACGAAGGATTCATGGATACTTTTGGATCACCTGTATTTCTTACGCCAAAAGATAAAACAATCGGAAGAGATGGTGTTGAAATTACAATCGGAGTAATAGAACACTGGGAGAATGAAGTTGAAGGTCTAAAGAACGACACTGATAGTTTAAATGAATATTATAGACAGTTTCCAAGAACTGAAGCCCACGCGTTTAGAGACGAAACTAAAAATAGTTTATTTAACTTAACTAAAATATACCAACAAATAGACTACAACGAAGAGATAAACAACATTTCTTCAGTTACTAGAGGTAGCTTCATGTGGAGCAATGGTATAAAAGATACAGAAGTTATATTTACTCCCAATAATAATGGTAGGTTTTTAATATCATGGGTTCCACCTAGAAACTTACAAAATAAAGTTGTAATAAAAAACGGAATTAAATATCCTGGAAATGAGCATGTTGGGGCATTTGGTTGTGACTCATACGATATTAGTGGTACTGTAGACGGTAAAGGATCTAATGGAGCGTTGCACGGACTAACAAAGTTTAGTATGGAAGATGCACCTCCAAATCATTTCTTTTTAGAATATATAGCTAGACCACAGACAGCTGAAATATTTTTTGAAGAAGTTTTAATGGCTTTGGTTTTTTATGGTATGCCTATATTGTGTGAAAACAACAAACCAAGATTTCTTTATTATTTAAAACGTAGAGGCTACAGAGGTTTTAGCATAAATAGACCAGATAAAATTTGGAACAAACTATCTGCTACTGAAAAAGAAATAGGTGGAATACCAAACTCAAGTGAAGATGTAAAACAGTCGCATGCTGCTGCTATAGAATCTTACATAGAGGATCATGTAGGTGAGTTACAAACAGGTTATGGTGATATGTATTTTCAAAAAACACTAGAAGACTGGGCTCAGTTCGACATAAACAATAGAACAAAACACGATGCTTCTATTAGCTCTGGTTTAGCTATAATGGCTTGCAACAAAAATAAATATAGGCCAGTTCCACTAAGAACTAAAAAGACAGTTAACTTTGGTATTAAAAGATATAACAACGATGGAAGTTTTTCTAAAATAATAAAATAAATGCAAATACAAACTTATAATGGCAGTTCGTTTCCTGATCAGGTAGTACCTGAAGAGGTAAAGCAAAGCATAGAATATGGAAGGCAAGTAGGTAGAGCTATTGAAGGAGACTGGTTTAGTGGAACTAGAACAGGTGTGTCAGGTAGATTTAATAATAACTATAACACTTTTAGAAACTTACGACTATACGCAAGAGGTGAACAGTCTGTTCAAAAATATAAAGATGAATTAGCTATCAATGGTGATTTATCATATCTTAATTTAGATTGGAAACCAGTTCCTATTATACCTAAATTTGTAGATATAGTAGTTAACGGTATGGATAATAAGTTGTATGATGTTAAAGCATATGCTCAAGATCCAACTTCAATGCAAGAGAGAACGAAGTACGCTGAAGCATTGCTTAGAGATATACAGGCTAAAGAACTCATAGACCAGATCCAACAGGTGTCAGGTATGAATATGTATTCTACTGCTAATCCAGAAGAGTTACCTCAAAACAAAGAGGAACTAGATGTTCACATGCAGTTAACATACAAACAGTCTATAGAAATAGCTGAAGAAGAAGCAATAAACAATACATTAGCTTTCAATAAATATGATTTAACTAGACGTAGAATTGCTCAAGATTTAGTGATACTAGGTATAGGTGCTGTTAAAACTAATTTTAACCTATCTGAAGGAATTACTGTAGATTATGTTGATCCTGCTAATCTTGTTTATTCTTATACAGAAGATCCTAACTTTCAAGATATATGGTATGTGGGTGAAGTTAAATATATTAGCTTAAGTGAAATTAAAAAAGAATTTCCACAATTAACTGACGAAGAATTAGAGACGATACAACAGTATCCAGGTAGTGAATCTTACAATTACCAATTTAATGGACGTAGAGATGGTAACAGCATTGCTGTTCTATATTTTGAATATAAAACTTATCAAGAGCAAGTATTTAAAATAAAACAAGGACCTACAGGATTAGAAAAAGCATTAGAAAAACCAGACACTTTTAACCCACCTAAAAACGATAACTTTGATAGAGTGGTAAGATCTATAGAGGTTTTATATGAAGGAGCTAAGATACTTGGCCACGATATGATGTTAAAATGGGAGTTAGCTAAAAACATGGTAAGACCAGATGCTAATTTAGTTAAAGTTAATATGAATTACAATATATGCGCACCTAAAATGTATAAAGGTCGTATAGAATCTTTAGTAGGTCGTATGACAGGGTTTGCAGACATGATACAGTTAACACATTTAAAGCTGCAACAAGTATTAGCTAGAACAGTTCCAGATGGTGTTTTCTTAGATGTAGATGGTCTAGCAGAGGTAGATCTTGGTAATGGTACTAACTATAATCCAGCTGAAGCATTGAATATGTATTTCCAAACTGGTAGTATTGTAGGTAGATCTATGACGCAAGACGGCGGTGCTAATCCTGGTAAAGTTCCTATACAGGAATTACAAAGTTCTAGTGGTGGTGCTAAAATGCAAAGTCTTATACAGACATATCAGTATTACTTACAGATGATGAGGGATGTAACTGGATTAAATGAAGCTAGAGATGGTAGTATGCCTAATGAAAAATCGTTAGTAGGTTTACAAAAACTAGCTGCTGCTAATTCAAATACCGCAACAAAACATATTGTGCAAGCTAGTTTATATCTATCTGCTAAGACTTGTGAAAACATATCGTTTAGAATAGCAGATGCTTTAGAATATCCATTAACTAGAGAAGCTTTAAGAAATAGTATAAGCTCATATAATGTAGGTACTTTAGAAGATATGTACAAACTAAACTTATATGAGTTTGGTATATACTTAGAACTAACACCTGACGAAGAAGAAAAGCAGATGTTAGAACAAAATATCCAAGCATCGATACAACAAGGTAGTATAGATCTAGAAGATGCTATAGAGTTAAGAGAAATAAAGAATTTAAAATTAGCTAATCAAGTATTAAAGTTTAAGAGAAAACAAAAAGCAGCTGCTGATAAAGAAGCTCAGATGGCTCAAATACAAGCACAAGCTAATGCACAAGCTGAAACAGCTGAGAGAACAGCAATGGCAGAAGTTCAAAAAAGACAAGCTATGGCTGAAACTGAACTTCAAATAGAGCAAGGTAAAAATACTTTTGCTATAAAGAAAATGGAACAAGAAGCTGTAATAAAAAGACAATTAATGGAGATGCAACATAAGTTTGATTTAGAATTAAAACAAATGGAAGTTGATAGATTAGTTGAGAAAGAAAAATTAATTGAAGATAGAAAAGATAATAGAACTAGATTAGAAGGAACTCAACAAAGTCAAATGATAAGTCAAAGGCAAAACGATGGTCTTCCTTTAGATTTTTCAGGAGCAAATAAAAGTGTAAATGAAAATTTGCAAGATATAGAATCTCAAGAAATTGAGTAATTTATTAATTATTATATTATATTATGTCAGAAGAAATAAAAGAAACAGCTGGAGGTGAGTTGACTCAAGGTGAATTTAAAATTAAAAAGAAACCTAAAAAATTAGTTAACTCAGATCAACCAGTTGTAAAATTAGATTTATCTAAAAAAGAAGAACCAAAAGAAGAAACTGTTACTAAAGTTGAAATTAAAAACGAAGAAACAGAACAGGAAAACCCAATATCAGAAGTTGTAAAAGAAGAGCCAAAAGAGGAAAAGGTTGAAGAGGTTACACAAGAAATAAAAGAAGAACCAAAAAGAGAAAGAATAGTAGAGTTACCAACTGACTTAAAAAAAGTCGTAGATTTTATGGAAGAAACTGGTGGTTCTTTACAAGATTATGTTAGATTAAATCAAGATTATTCTAAGTTAGATGAAACAACTCTACTTAGAGAATATTATAAAAATACTAAACCACATTTGGATTCAGAAGAAATTGACTTTATAATGGAGGACAATTTTCATTATGATGAAGAAGTGGATGAAGACCGCGATATAAGAAAAAAGAAACTCGCGAGAAAAGAAGAAATTGCAAAGGCTAGAAACTTTTTAGAAGAGACTAAAAATAAATACTATGAGGAAATCAAGTTGAAACCTAAAGTAAATGAGGATCAACAAAAAGCTCTAGACTTTTTCAATAGATACAACGATAGACAGCAACACTTAAACAAGCAAAAAGAAGAGTTTGTTAGCAATACTAAAGAGTATTTTTCTAAGGATTTCAAAGGTTTTGAGTTTAACTTAGGAGAAAAAACATTTAACTATAACGTTAACAACACTGAAGATTTGGTAAAAAAACAATCTGAATTACAAGCCGTGGTTAAGAAGTTCTTAAACGAAGACGGGAATATTGAAGATTTAAAAGGTTACCATAAAGCTTTATACGCTGCTCAAAACGCTGATACAATAGCTAAACATTTTTATGAACAAGGTAAAGCCGATGGGATTAAAAATATAGTTAATAAATCTAAAAATATAGATGCAGCTTCACGTCCTCAAAACAATGAAGCTATTTATATTAATGGATTAAGAGTTAAAGCAGTTAATGGTGTTGATAGTTCTAAGTTGAAAATACAAAAAAGAAAAAAATAAACTAAAAACTAAAAAAAATGAGTTTTGTAACAGGAGGTAGTTTTCCAGCATCAATTGTGCCTGCACAGAAAAAGATGGCTTTGGAAACAAACTACTTAAATTTCGCTGGTGATACTCCAGCAAACGACTTCGCTCAACAATACCTACCGGAATTATATGAAGCAGAAGTAGAAAGATACGGAAACAGAACATTATCTGGTTTCTTGAGAATGGTTGGAGCTGAAATGCCAATGACATCGGATCAAGTTATCTGGTCAGAGCAAAACAGACTTCACGTTGCTTATAAAGGTTTAGCATCTAATATTAGTGCAGCTAGTGCTCCAAACACAGGTCAATTTGTTATTGAGCCTTCGTTAGTAGGAACAGCTTCTGGTGGTGGAAACCAAACTAAACATGCTATTAGAGCTAACCAAACTATATTGATCTCTGATCAAGCTACTGGTTTAGTTACAGCTAAACTATTAGTTACTAGTGTAACTGATACTACTTGTATCGCTGCTCTATATGGTACTGACACAGTGCCTTCTGCACTTTTAAATACTAACAACGTAAACATATTTGTTTATGGTGCTGAGTTTAAAAAAGGTACATTAGGTATGACCGGTTCTATTGAGCCTAGCTTTACACAGTACAATAATAGACCTGTAATTATCAAAGACAAGTACGAGATTAATGGTTCTGACACTGCTCAAATTGGTTGGGTTGAAGTTGCAACTGAAGATGGTACATCTGGATACTTATGGTACTTAAAAGCTGAATCTGAAACTAGATTACGTTTTGAAGATTATCTTGAAATGATGATGGTTGAAGGTGAAGATGCTAAGACAGCTTCAGGTGCTGCTACTGTTTTAAGTGCTGCTGGTTACGAAGGTACTGAAGGTATGTTCTCTGCTATTGAATCAAGAGGTAATGTATATTCTGGATTTGCTGGTGCTGCTGCTCCAGGTTCAGGTGCGTTAGCTGATTTTGACGAGATCCTTAAGAACTTAGATAAGCAAGGTGCTATTGAAGAAAATATGTTATTCTTATCAAGATCTACTGCTCTTGACTTTGATGATATGATTGCTGCTATGGCAGGTGGAGGTTATGCTTCTACTGCTTCCGCTTCTTACGGTCTTTTTGATAACGAAGCTGAAATGGCATTAAACTTTGGTTTCTCTGGTTTTAGAAGAGGTTCTTATGACTTCTATAAAACTGACTGGAAATATCTAAATGATGCTTCTACTAGAGGATTAGACAAAGCAATTGATGGTGTTTTAGTTCCTGCTGGAACTTCAACAGTATACGATCAAATGTTAGGATCTAATATTAGAAGACCTTTCTTACATGTAAGATACAGAGCTTCTGAAACTGAAGATAGAAGATTCAAAAACTGGATCACTGGTTCAGTAGGTGGAGCTTATACTAATGATTTAGATGCAATGTCTGTACACTTCTTATCTGAAAGATGTTTAGTAACTCAAGCTGCTAATAACTTCGTGTTATTTAAAGGAGCTTAATTAGTATATAATGTGGAGAGCGTAAGCTCTTCACATTGTTAATCTTTAAATAATAGAAATTATGGCAAATATTATAAAAATTAATGGTAAAGATGCGTCTGATACAATTAATGTTCCTTTTTATTTTAATTTAAGGAATTATTTTACTTGTAAAACTGATCTTTCTACTCTTAATATATTAATGAGCGCTGGTGAAAATGCTGAAAACGACTGTTTAGACGTTAGAGTTTTTCCTGGAAAATTAGCAATAACATCAACTATGCTTTCATCATTAGACGCTGCTCTGTCGCGTAATTCACAAAAGGTAGGAAGTATAGTAGATGTAGAAGAGGTATGTGGATATGTAGTAACAAATCCAGATACACCATATGTCGGAAGTACAGCTTATCCACCTGTTGAGTAATAAACATTTAAAAAAAAGAAAATATGCAAAATTTAATAAAAGTAGATTGTTCTGGTTTTGTTATAAAAAAAGCGTCATATCCAGCGCCTTTAAACAGCGCATGGGATGATTCCCTTGCTTCAGGAAACTTAACTGCTAGCCAACAAACAACAGGAAAAGCAGGTACAGGTGGAAGTGGCAGTGGAATAACAGCTGATTTTACAACTAACGGAACTCCTATTATTTCTGAAATTGAAATAGTTGCAAACGGTTCTGGTTATTTACCAGGTGATGTAATTACATTTTCATTTACAGCTGCTGACGCTATAGCTAGTGGCAGTTTTGATGTAACTTTAACTATACCAGCTGAAGGTACACCTATAACTTTTAAACCTGCAACTGATGTTGGTGATACTGGTGTTTCTACAAGATATATAGATGCTGGTGTTTGTGTAGGTTTAGGAGCTATTCAATTTAGTCTTGGTGAGCCTTTCATTGATATTAGAACGAATAGAGTACAAACAGCTACTTCATCTCAAGCTACTCAGACTATAAGTTACAGACTTCTTATAGCAGGTATAAATCCTGCTACTGTTGGAACTGATGGGGCTGAAATTGTAAGAGCTGCTTCTGAAATATCTGAGTGTCTTAAAGATGCTTGGCAAAACCCAAATTCATTACCTGAGTTAAATAGTTATTTATCAAAAGGTAGTGTTGCTAATGTGTATCTTACTAGTGATATTTAATTCATGTAAGGCACGTAGCTTTTAACAAAATAATCCCCTGTTTCGGCAGGGGACTTTTTAATTATTATATTATATTATATTATGGAAAAAACAAAAAAAGCTCCTGCTTCTAAGCAAGAGGTTAAAAAAGATACTTGGGAATACAAAGATAGAAATTATTATTTAACAAACAATAATAACCCTTTAACATACACTATACCGAGTAGACATACTAGAAAATATCCTTTAGTTTGGTTTGATAAAGACAAAGGTTATGAAAGAGAACTTAGATATGCTACTAATCAAGAGAGCATATTTGTAGATGAACAGAAAGGACAAGTTACTTTAAAACATATAGTTTTTGAAAATGGACATTTGATGGTGCCAAAAGAAAAAAGAAACTTACAGGAATTTTTAAGTAAACATCCACATAATAACTTACTATTTGCTGAATACGATGCTGTTGAAGTTGCTACCGATGAAGTTGAAGATTTGGAGTTAGAAGTTATAGCAATGAACGCTGCTCTACAAATGGATATAGATTTTATGGAAGCTATAATGAGAGTTGAATTAGGTTCTTCAGTAAGTAAAATGAGTACTAAAGAATTAAAAAGAGATACTTTATTATTCGCTAGAAGAAACCCATCTTTATTTATAGAACTTGCTAATGATGAGAATGTTCAACTTAGGAATTTTGCTATCATAGCAACTGAAAACAACATTATAAAACTTTCTGATGATAATAGAAGTTTTAGTTGGGCTAGTAATGGTCGTAAACTTATGAATGTACCTTTCGACGAAAACCCATATTCAGCTATGGCTGCTTGGTTTAAAACAGATGAAGGTTTAGAGGTTTACAAGTCAATAGAGAAAAAACTTAAATAACAAGTGATTATATATAAGGCGGCTATGCGGCCGCCTTTTTTATTTATAAAAATATTAAAATGGCAATAAACGTAAATACGGTATATACTACAGTACTTAGTATCCTAAATAAAGAACAGCGTGGTTATTTAACACCATATGAGTTTAATCAGTTAGCTACACAAGTTCAGTTAGAGATATTTGAAAAATTCTTTGAGGACTATAATCAATATATACGTATGCCAAAAACAGATGTAGAATTTGCATCTAGAATGGATCATATACATGAAGAGTTTCAAGTGTTTGAAGAAAATAAAGATGCTTCATCAGTTGCTGATAATGTATATGATTTACCAACAACTCCTGCAGTACATAGATTTGGTAGCGCTTTTCTCACTAGAGCAAGTGGTAGCCCAGAAATAGAAATAGTAAGTAGAAGAGAATATCACGAATATATTCTTTCACCTTTAACTCAACCTACTATAAATCACCCAATAGGTATATATAATAAAGATAAATTAACTGTTTATCCTGCTGTAAACTCACCTGCTGTTACTGATGTTAAGTTTAACTATATTAGAAAGCCAGCTGATGTTGTTTGGGCTTATGGAGTAGACACAGGTATTGGAAGTGGTAATACTGGTGCTTTTATATGGGATGGCACTCCTGGTTTTTCATTAACACCTATACCCGCTACTGGATCTGTTAACTTTGAGATAAGTGAAAGTCAACAAACAGAAGTGATTATAGAAATATTAAAGTACGCTGGAGTTATAATAAGAGATCCACAAATAGTACAATCAGCGTCACAATTATCCGCTGCAAATGAAGCTAATACTAAAAGATAATAAGATATGGGACTGATTACTGAAACAAATGCACAATATTATTCTG
>Ga0208767_1000842_pt1 | contig 25144 bp, 15 predicted proteins | sample VirMetDEL_Mar_21_FD_184514 | JGI IMG/M metagenome (GOLD analysis project Ga0208767, IMG submission 184514) | Aqueous microbial communities from the Delaware River and Bay under freshwater to marine salinity gradient to study organic matter... | ecosystem: Environmental > Aquatic > Marine >... | reverse complement strand
AAATATTCGTCAAGCTGAACGACTTGCATTCCAAGATCATATAGATGCTACAGAAGAATCTATAGATGCCGCAAAAAATTATGCAGCGGTTCACGGTGGAAACTGGTGGCAGTACTTCCAATTACCTAACCGCGAAGTCGAACTCAGTGTAGAGTACCAGCCTTTTGATCTTGACGGTGATGGGGTACTAAACACCGAAGAGATGGCGGAATATGTAAAAGAGTGGGAAATAAAAAACGGTATCCTGTATTTCCAAGATGGTACCGAAGCAGGTCAGGCGGTAGCAGCAACAGCAGATGCTGATGGGGATGGACAAATAACCCCCGAAGAATTGCAAGCATGGGAGGCTGCTAGAGAAAACGACATAGATCCCAGACCAGCAATGACCGCGTTTTTAAGTGACTATGGGTTTAATGCAAGCCCTACCGCAGCGTGGTTAGAAGACTACACGAGAGAATCCGGTGATAGTTTCTTAACCGGTGCAGCCCAGATACTTACACAGTCTATACAAGACGCTACGTTAGGAATGCTTAACGCTTTTCAACAGGTAATACTAACTCAATTAGAGTCTGGCAACGAGACCATATCAAGACCCCAATTAGATCCTAATGATCCTGCGTATGCTTTAGCCGGTGGCGCAGCAATAGATGCCTATTTAGACCGTATATTTGGTGGTCAAGATAGCGTTCCTAGAGAAACCATATTAACCAGTGATGAGTTTTATGATGTAGGGATAAGCCTTGCTACAAATGTCTGGTCTTCACCAATCATGGCCGAATCAGGTACGGGTATAGAAGCCACTAACCAAGAGTTAATAGATCGTTATGTAGGAGTACGTGACGAGTATCAAGAGTCTATAGCCGAACCTGAAACCCCCATAGGACGTTTCTTAGACGAATTACAAGCTGATGTAAACGAGCTATTTAAAGATGTCCCTGAGAATGATGTAAAAACACAAGCAGCTAAGAAAGGGCTAAACGCCATGCTGCAGGGGGCAGAGGCATTTTTTGAGCAAGATGCTATTCAAACCACTCAAGCAGTAGCTTTAAAAGCGGCGGGTGACTTACTGCAAACTGCTACTGGCGCTCTAGCCATGATAGGTGAAAACCCAGAAGACTCTAGCTTAAACCAGTTAGGTAAAGAGTTAGCGGCTCTGGGTAACGACACATACACAGACGAGTTCAAAACTGCACTAAAAGACATTGACGCTAAGATAGGCGCGGCTGAAGGGTTTTGGGATACCGGCGAAGCTATTTTTGGTGCACTAGCTGATCACCCTGTTGAATTCCTAGTTGACAAAGTAGGGTCAGAACTACTCCAAGAAATACCTTTGATATTGGCTTCTGGAGGCGCAGCTACAATAGTTAAAGGTGGGGCAAAAGCTCTACAAGTCGCTAAAGAAGTAGCAGAAAAATGGGCGCAATCCGCAGGGTTCGGGACGGGGGTTGCGTTAGATTTAGCAGAAGCTATTACAGGTAATGCTGGTCAAGCATACGAAGACGCTATGCAGAACCTGTTGAAAGAAGGCGTCATAAATCCAGATACCGGTAAGGCTTACACCCAAGAAGAAGCAGAAGCCAAAGCACAAAGCATAGCAATTAACCAAGGCATGATAGGCGGCATCATTACCGCTGCCAGTATGGGTCTTGGCGGTAACTTATACGAAAAAGCTATCAGCGCAGAAGATGGTATTGAGCGACTCGGTAATGCCATATTTACGCAAGCACCTGAAGCAGTTAAAAAAGCTATACACAAATACCTTGGGGAACTCGGCGCTAGGGTGTTGGGTACTGGTACTGCCGCTGTAGGTGAAGGCTTACAGGAAGCTATAGACGAAACAGTAACAAGTTTGACACTAGACTGGCAGATGGATGCTGCTGGAGACTTCGATAGAGACTACGGTGGGAGTGCCGCTAGTGGCTTGATTATTGGCGGTCTGACTGGCGCTGGTGTAGGCGGTGGTATTGGTGGTGCAAGCACAGTAGCTAATTGGGTTAAACATAGTAATGCTCAAGTAGCAGAAGCTGTTGCTGCCGCTGAAGCCGCAGTGTTAGGAGGAGCTACCGCCGCCGACGCAGCCGCTCAGCTACAGACTGACTTGATGAATCTGGAGATCGATAACGCTAGTGTAAGAAATGACATAGCGAACGGTGTTGACGATGCGGGTTATCTCACAGAACAGGAAGTATTCAATACCGCTACACAACTCGGTGTAGAACTGTTACCGGGACAAATAGAAGAACTTGCTGGTGACACCGACGAATTGGCGCACATGCAGGATCTTATTGAGGATCTTACGGAGAATATCTACGGCGCACCGTCTGATGCTGAGTTTGATATAAATAACGATGGTGTATTAACAGGACAAGAACTTGTTGAGCGCGATCAGGCTATGGAGGCTTGGCGTGAAAGCAACCCTGATTTTGAAGAACTTACCGCCCCCTCTATTGCGGAACTAGATACCGATGGTGTAACAGGTATAAGCCAAGAAGAACTTGTATCCTATGCACTTGCAGCAAGTAATGCGGTAGAAGAACGGCAAACAAATATTGATGATACTCGCGCTAGGTTTAGAGCGTTAGGGTACGAACCATCTAACGCTGAAGTATTTGAATACTCTACAAAGAAAAACGAAATACCGGGGTACGTAGACCCCCGACAATTAACAAGCGCAGAGCTAGAAGCCATTGCTGCCGAACAAAACTACGAATTATCCGATAGCGACTATAACCGTGTAGGACAAGGCGGGGCAGACTTTGAGCAAACACAGACTACAGAAGCAACGTCCTTATTTGACTCTCTTGCGTTAAGTATTCAGGAAATTAAAGACGCCGCTGCCGCAGAAGGCGTGACGTTATCAGATGCAGAAGCAGCGGCTCTAGCGGGGAACATAGCCGCAGATACTACTGAAGCTGAAGCCCTTAAGGTTGAACAAGATAAGTTTGATGCTAGAGCGATCAATGCAGAAGAAATTGCCGAACTTGCAGCCGCTGAAGGGTACACGCTTGCTGAAGGAGAAGCAGAAGCATTAGCAAGTATGTTGCCTCCGGGCACTACTGAAGAAAGTGCTTTGGCTACACAGAGACAAGTATTTGACAACAAAGCTGTTACTTTAGAAGAGTTAGAGGCCATTGCTGCCGCTGAAGGTTATACGCTAACAGACGCAGATAAAGAACTTGTAGGGAATGTTACTGAGGGTAGTGCTAGTGCGTTGTTGGATAGAAAACAAACAGAGTTTGATGATCTAGTAATTACAGCCGAAGAATTAGAAGCCGTTGCTGCGGCAACAGGATACACCCTGACAGATGCGGATAGAGAGCTTATAGGAGCCGTAGCGGAAGGTGAGTCTGCTAGCGATATCCTGAATCAACAAAGAACTACCTTCCAGACCAGCGTGGATGATGCTGCAGCGGCTGCTACTAGGCAAGCGTATTCGGATACGATCCGTACACATATCACTGACAATCAAGGCGACTTCACCGAAGAAGAAATACAAAACTTCATAGATCAAGCTGTTGCATCTGGTTCTACTACTGGTGTTATTTCTAGTATTAACACAAGCATGACCAATACTAGAAATCAAAATGCTTTAGCAGCCGCTTTCCCTGACGCTACTCCCGAAGAAATTGCTGGATTGATGGAAGAAATAGCGGGCGGTAAGACAATTGATCAGGTTATACAAGATAGAAACGAAACTATTGCTGCGGCTGCACTTGAGGCTCAAAACACTGCTAATCAAAATGCTTTAACAGCCGCTTTCCCTGACGCTACTCCCGAAGAAATTGCTGAGTTAATGGCTCAGATAACGGGGGGTAAAACAGTTGATCAGGTTATCCAAGATAGAAATGAAGCTATTGCCGCTGCTCAAGGTGAAGGTGAAGGTGAAGGTGAAGGTGCAGGTGTAGACCAAACTGGAGGTCAGACTGGAGGTGAAACCGAAGGCGAAAGCATACTAGACCAAGTAACAGCTTTCTTGCTTGGAGCAGGATTACAGCTTACGCAAGAAGAAATAAGCAAAGTTGTTAGTGACATAGAGTCTGGAGTCTCAACTAATATTGAAGATGCTGTTACAGGGGTAGTTAACGCAAGAGATACTGGTGATGCGGACGCTGATACTGATCTTGATACAGATGTCGATACTGACGTTGACCAAGGCACTGGTACTGGCACTGACCTATCAGACCAAGTTGACATAGAAGACACTACGATTGAAGGTGAACAAGACGATTATGTGCGTGTAGGCGACTTTAATCGTGAAGTAGGTACTCTTCAAGACAACCTCATAGCGTTAATTAATCAGTTAGAAGCTAACGGTATAGATAGAGATGATGCTCTTGCTGCGGCTATTGGCGTACCTGCAGGACAAGAAGGTGGGCCGTCCGGTATATATGCAGAGTTAAGTAAGTTTGCTACCGCTGACCAATTAAATGCTTTGAAACTAATAGTAGAGGGTGTTGCTAGTACTCTGGGCACAACTGCTGCAGATGTTGCTGCTATTAAAGCGCAAATGGCTAATCTGGTCACCAAAGCTGACATAGAAGGGCTAGCAACCAAAGAGGAAATAAAAACATTACTAGATACTGAACTTGCGGACTTAGCTACCAGAACTGAAGTAGAAAATATCGTTGCTAGAGAGGTTGAAGGGTTAGCAACTCAACAAGACGTTACTGATGCCGAAGAAAGATTAAAGATACGTATTGGAGAACTTGAAGCTGCGGGTGAGACTCGTTTTGATGCAATTGATATCGCACTTGGTGAACTAGCTACCGAACTAGGAGCTACTCAAGACGAAGTTACACAAGCATTAGCTAAGTTCCAGCTTGATATAAACGCAGACATAGCTGAGCTTGCCACCAAAAAACAAGTTGCGGACTTAGAGGCTAACTTACTTGCTCGAATAGAAGCCTATGAGACTCAAGGTTACAGTCGGGATGTAGCTACACAGAAAGCTATTGAAGATGCCAATGCGGACATTGACCAGTTAGCGGCTGATCTAAATACAACAAAAGAAGACCTGACTAAACAAATATCTGACTTCCAGACTAAGTTAGAAGCTGATCTTTCTAAACTCGCTACTAAAGAGCAAGTAAATAAAGTTGAAGCCGACATACTCGCTAAGATGGCGGAGTACCAAGCTGAGGGTTTAACAAGAGATCAAGCTCTACAAAAAGCTATTGATGATGTAGCAACAGATTTAAATGTCACAAAAGATCAAATTACAACTCAGTTAACTGAATTTCAAACAAGTCTAGCTGCCGATATAGCCACGCTTGCCACTAAAGAGCAAGTATCTCAGCTTGAGACAGATCTTTACCTAAAACTGGCCGAATATGAAGCTGAGGGTCTAACAAGAGATCAAGCTACACAAGCAGCAATAGCTGACCTTGCGGAGCAAATGGGTATTAACCAAGAAGCTCTATTAGAGCAACTTGGGACTACTGAGGATAATTTAACTACCAGAATTAACGAAGTAGAGACAAACCTCACTAATCAGTGGGACGCTACTCAAGAACTTATATCCGAGACTGCAACTGAAACCGAAACTAAAATCAGTGAGAAGATAGACACTACCACTGAACAGACACAGCAGCAGATAGCGGAAGCAAATAGACGAAGTGCAGCTAGAGATTTCCTAGACCTAGTTTTAGGCGCTGAAGATATAGCTGGGCAGACAGTTACCGTTAACCAAGCGCCTTTGGCCGACATTAGATACATATATGACTTTCAAAGCCCCTTTGCTACCCAGCAACAGGCAGGATTCTATGGTTCTGCAAGTCCTTATGGGGTACCTATGGCGGCGGCAAAAAGGCAACGCCCGCAAGGGTTAGGGAGCATTATGCAAGGACCATTGAATCTAGGAGGAAGACCTCCGGGTATGGCGAAAGGTGGTAAAGTAGCTTATGATTTCTTAGACGAAATCTCACAAATAATGAGTTTTGGGGATTGATATGAGTTTTCTTGACTACGTGTCTGGCGTGGTAGATTTCTTTAATGATGAAGAGAATGCGGGTCTTGCTGGACTTGCCAGTCTTCTGGGCGGCGCTGCGTTAAATTCCTTTGGGATTACGGACGCAAATATCCCTTCTGTGGGCTATCAAGGAGGTATTCCAGAGTACACCGGAGTTAGAGAGCGGGTACAAGATACGTATGACCCTAGTAGACGCCCCGGTAGTGGAGGGCAGCGATACTTCTCTGACATGGAATACGCAGCGCCGGGACAAGAAGCATCAGCGCAGCAACGAGCTATACAACAGGCTTTGAATCTAAAAGCCCAGAATATGGCTAATATGGCTAGGCAGACACGGCAATACGGCGCACCACCACAACCGCAACCGCAAATGCCACCCCCAGTGATGGGTGCCCCACCCTCGCAAGTAGGCACCACAATGCCAGCACCTACCGAATTTACCGGGCTAGCTGGGTATGCGCCTACCTATAGGCAGGGGGGGATAGCCGCTCTTGCTGGAGGAGGTCCAGCATCCGCGTATAATCGACGCTATAATGGGTATTATCTTGGAGGAACCACCGATGGAATGGGGGATAAGGTACCCGCTCGTATCGATGGGGTACAAGAAGCTCGTTTAAGCGACGGTGAGTTTGTAGTCCCTGCAGATGTAGTAAGTCATTTGGGTAACGGTAACTCAAATGCAGGGGCTGAGACGCTTTACAGTATGATGGATAGAGTCCGTCAAGCACGTACAGGTAGTAAACAACAGGGTAAAGAAATTAACCCTAGAAAATTTATGCCAGACCGGTAAATACGACCATGAATTACGTTAGAAAATTTCAAACAGGTGGTACTACAGACCCAACCGTAGGACAGCCAACAGGTACAGAATCATCGCTGTCTAACTGGGCTGGACCATATGTTACGGAAATGCTTGGCAAAGGGCAGGCGCTTGCTAATCAAGGGTACCAAGCATATACAGGGCCACTAAGTGCCGGTGCTTCTACGGCGCAGCAAGCTGCGTTTCAAGGAGTTGGTAGTCTAGCTGTACCTACCCAGCAAATGGGGGCATTCCAACCACAGCAATTTACTGCTCAAGCTGCACAGGATTATATGAATCCTTATCTACAAGCAGCCCTAGACCCTCAGATTGAAGAAGCTCGTCGCCAAGCTCAAATCCAAAGACTGCAAGATGCGGCAAGATTGACTCAAGCTGGCGCATATGGCGGCTCACGTCAAGCCATTATGGAGTCTGAACTCAACCGTAACTTGATGCAGAACCTAGCAAACATCACAGGTACTGGATACCAAACGGCGTACGACAAAGCGGTAAACCAGTTCAATACTGAACAAGCAGCGCAACAACAGGCCCAGAATCTTACCAACCAATACGGGCTGCAAGCCCTACAGAACCAAGCAAACCTTGGCGCACAACAACGTGCTATTGAAGCTGAAGGTATTGCTGCCGATATCGCTCAGTTTGAAGAAGAACGAGACTTCCCATACAAGCAAGTGCAGTATCAGCAATCACTCTTACAAGGGTTGCCCATAGCAGCACAGTCCACAACTTATTCTCAGCCTAGCACTTTGTCTAACATCTTAGGTGGTGCTGGTGGAATTATGGGTCTATTTGAATTGCTTGGCGGCGGTAGTGGTAGTAGTGGTAGTAGTGGAGGATCAACCTAATGGCATACAGACCAATCGAACCCGTAGGGTTAGGTAGAAACGTTGCCGCTGAAATGGCAAAGGGCGCTCCTCGACTGCAGCAAGAAATGAATACGATGGGTCCAGATACCATCAAAATGATCGCGCTGCAGCAAATTGCTGAACAAGAAAAGCAAAGAGCTAACAACGCTAATTTGCAAGCGCAACCCAACCCTATGACTGTGTTGCAACAAGTAGAACAAGAAGTCATGCAAATGCGGCAACCTCAGCAACCTATGATCATGCCGGGTATGCGAGATAGAGCAGCGCAAGTGGGTGGGGTGTTGGCACAGAAACAACGGATGGAACAGCAGAATATGCGTCGTGCTGCCCAACCCCAACAACGCCCTCCAGTACAAGCAGCTATGGGCGGGTTAATGACTCGACCTGCACCGAATATACAAGCACGGTACTTTGAAGGTGGCGGGATCGTAGGGTTTCAAAAAGGCGATAAAGTAGAAGGGGGTGTTGATGCTGACGAATTAAAGAGGTATGGACTTACCTACGAACAGTTCGCAGAACTACCCGCTGAGAAACAACAAGAAATCGTACGGCAAATAAATTCTATCCGCACTCAAAAAGGAGATCTTTCTAAACTTGCTCGTGCGGGGACAGGTATTTTAGATTTAGCAAAAACGCCTATAACTGCGCTTAGAAACGTTGCCGAAGAAGCACGTACTAGCGACATAGGGAAAGCGTTAGGGTTAGCGACACCGTTTGAAGAAGCTGAACGAGTCCCTTATTTTGGCCTTACGGAAGCTGCAAACAGAGGTATAGCAGCAGGAGCGCGAAAAGCCACTCCCGCAGGTATTTTGTCACAATTACCTAAAGCAGATGAAGGAGTAGAAGTTGAAGAGAAAGTTGAAGAGAAAGTAGCCGTAGCACCCACAAGTGCACCTGCTCCAGTTGGTGGTGCACCAGCCAAAGAAAAAGTAGAAAAAGAAAGGGTCTTTGAAGAAGTCGCTTTCAAACCTATGGAAATCCCCGATAGCTTAAAGCAAGCGGGGCAGAAACCTGACCTTTCAGAACTACAAAAAGGCATAGCCGCGTTACGTGGATCAGATCCTACTACGGCAAGAGACACTGCGGCAGAGTTCTATAAAAAACAGATGGCTTTAGACCCAGAGTTAGCAGCACAACAGAAAGGGATTGCAGCCGAGATAAAACGTAGATACGAAGAACCTGAGACTACAAGTAGACTCCGAGGACTCCGAGAGATGTTTGCCGCTGGTGCTAACAAGGGTAGCTTAGGCAGCATAGGGGCAGGAATGTCTGAAGCATTGTCTAATATCCAAGACACAGAAAGGGCTAGAAAAGAAAAGAATTTTGAAGCCTACCAAAACTCTGTAGATAAACTTGTAGCTCAAAGTAATGAGATTGCTTCCGGTGCGCTTGAATACGGAAAAGATGCAGAGAAAGAAGCGCGTCAAAATATTCGTACTGCGCTTAATACAAGTCTAGGCGTGTATCAATCTGAGAGTGCCGATGCTAGAGCCGCTAGGAATCAAGAAGCGCAATTAGTTATTAACAACGCTAACAATGAGGTACGAACAGCCGTAGGAAACTTAGACGCTAAAGTAACGCAGCAAGCTAATGATGCACTTAATAAGTTTAGAGAAGAATCACTTGTAGCTGATGACGTTAAATCTCAACGGCAACTGTTAGGTACGTTAGTTAAAGCTAAGCAGTCTGCAGAGCTTGCGATACAGAGCGCCATAGCTGATCTTACTGTTCAAATAGGGTACACCCCACCTCCAGAAGACTATGAAGGCACTCCAGAAGAGTACCGAAAAGAGGTAATAGACGCTGCCTTAAGTAAGATGGCCGCATCGTTAGGGCCGCTAAATGCCATGATCGACGAGTTTGGTGGTAACTTAGGGGTGGACTTAAGTACCCCTGAACCGGAAGAACAAGGTGATCCTCGCGCAGACGCTATAGTAGGTATCTAACCATGTCACGCGTAAATAAATACGCAGAGTGGCTAATTGCCAACGAAGACAAAAAAGGTACTGAAGAGTTTGAAATCGTAGCTAATGCGTATAAGAAATTACGAGGAGTACCTGTCAGTATTGCCCCTGCAGGCCCAGAACCTGACTTCTTAGATCAAATTGAAGAGTTCGGTAAAGGTATCCCCCGTGGGGCTTTAGGTCTTCTTGAATCTGCCGCTCTCGGCGGTGCTTCAATCCTTGACGAAGAATCTGAACTTAAAGCTAGGGAAGCCATTCAGGGACTAGGGCGTTCAGCCCAAAGTTACTTTGCCCCTGATGTAGGTTCAGAAGACACCGTAGGCGGTAAATTCGGTGAAGCAGTAGGTTCTTTTGTTGGTCTTGGAGCCACTTCATTAATACCCGGAGTTGGGATACCCGCTGCAGGGGCTTTAGCTGTAGGTGCAGGTGCAGGAGAAGCTAGTGAACGTGCCCGCGCTGCCGGTGCCACTGAAAGTGAAAGAGGGACTGCTACCGCGTTAGGTGCTGTAGTAGGGCTGTCTGAACTAATCCCCATTAAAGTTCTTGGTAATCTCTATGACGCTATTGGGAAAGGCGGTATCAGAGATGCAATTACTCGCGTAAAACGTGCGGCTATAGCGGCTGGTGCAGAAGGTGCACAGGAAGCTGCGGCAGGAGTAGCACAAAACCTAATTCAACGGGGTGTCTATGACCCTCAACAAGGAGTGTTCACCGACACTGGTGAAGCGTTTGGCTATGGGGCAGGTGTTGGCGGTTTAGTACAAGGGTTACTTGATTTAGCACTGCCTAAAAGCAGGGGTAGGGGGGCGGTTGATCCTGATGAAGTAACACCGGAATCAATCGAACAGACCGAAACCCTACTGCTTGAGTACAAACCAGAACCTTATATGGTGTCTTCTCAGGGAGAAGTCTTTACCCCCGAGCAGCTTAGAACCGCTGCTATAGATGCTGAAGAAACCTTTGGGGATATGCCCTCGGATGAAGTTATCGAACAAAGACAGGGAGCAGATCGTACTTCAGCTCAACTCATAAATTTAGAACAAGCACGCGCTGCTCAAGCAGCTCAAGCTCAAAACTTAATAGGGTTTGAGACCCGAGACTTTGTTACAGATGCTGAAGGTAACACCGTACCCGTAAAGCAAGTTCAGGATAATTACATACTAGATGAAGTAGATGCTATAAAAGCGCAAATAGAAGCAGAGGTAGAAGCTCAACGTGCTGCACAAGCGGAGGAGAATCGTAGACAAAAAGCAGAAGCACAAATAGTTTCTAGTGATCGGCCCAGCGCTGCAGTTATTGGGCAAAGACAAATTGCTGACCAAACACAAGCCCTAGCCGCAGCGCAACAAGAATTAGAGGGTAGACCTCAAACAGACTTATTCCCAATACAACTTGTTGCGGCAGAAGCTCAAGCAGCTAAAAAACCTACGCCTACCCCTCCTGCAGAACCAACTCAAAAAATTAGTCAGAAATTCCTTAAAGATATCGGTATAGCTCCGACAGATACTCGTAGTCGAAAGACGAAGCCTATTTATCAACGTTTGATGGCGAAGAAAGAAGTCCCTCTTTCCGAATTAAATGCGGAACTAAAAGCATACGTAGATAACCCTGATGTCACTGATACTGTAACTAAGAACAAAATAAAAGAGTTTCTGGGTCAACCCGAAACACGTCAGATAGACCTTGCGTTTGAGAAAACAGAAGTACCTCCAGCCAGACCTGAAGTAGCACCCGCGAAGGCAAAAGCTGGACCAGCGGCAGCACCGACAGAAGCACCGACAGAAGCACCGACAGAAGCTCCACAAGCACCAAAACTTTCGGTCAAGGATAGTGACGAACTGCTACAAAGTCTCAAAGGTAAGTCAATCGATGAGCAACTAAGTATCCTTGAACGACGCGGTGCCCCTGCGGAATTTACCCCTGCAACAGTTACTGATGGTGACGTAACTCAAGGCGCAACTGTCTCTGAAACAACTTTGGTGCAAGAAAGCGATGCTCGTCGAAGTGCCGCAAGAGATGCCGCTGCAGCCACAGAAATTGAAAGTAAAGGGAGGAACATTACTCCAGCGCAAAGAATTAGAATGATACGGCAAATGCAAAGGGGGATAGAACCTTCGCTAGCTGATGTAGATCCAGAGCTAAGAAGGCAAGCAGATATTGCTACTGAAAAAGAATTAGAGTTAAGAGATCAGTCTGAAGCAAACAGAAAAGCCGAAATAGCCAGAAAGCAAAGAGAGGCTAATAAAAAACGGACTGAAGCAGCTAAAGATACAGAGACTGAAACGCCACCACCGACAGACGTTGCTAAAAAACGACCTAAGCCCAAGAGTACTAAGTTAAAGTCGCTGCCTGAAGATGTAGTGAAGGAAGCTAACAAACGCATAGACCAAGGCGAGCCGGGATCTGTTAACGAGATAATATCGCAAGTTAAGAAGGACTTAGGGTTACCAAGGTTCCAAGAGGGCGTTGATACCCCCCTACCTGCTCCGGTATTGAAAGAACTAAGGCAAGGTAACTTGAAGGAAGCCTTGGAGCTTCTTAGCAAAACGGACGCTAACCCTACTATAAAACGACTGGCTAAACAGTTCTCTACAATGGTGGGCACTACTAAAGTAGCCGTGGTACCTGCAGAGCCAGAAGCTCTAACGGGTAAAGATAATTACTATGCCCTGAAAGATAAGAAAACTGCCATAGCATACCGTCAATACCTAGATGCTAAAGGCCGAAGGCATAACACGATAGTTCCGGGCATTTATATAACGAAATCAGACGCTAAAGATCGTAAGCATTTCAACGATCTAATCCTGCTAAACGAAGAGGTTAGCGAAGGGCTTGCAGTATCCACGTTGATGCACGAAATGGCGCATGCTGTTACGGCTAACATCTTATTGAACCCCTCGCATCCAGTTACTAAACAGTTAACTAAATTGTTTAACCTTGTCGAACCAGATCTATCAAGCGTGAACGGTACTGAAAATGTAGCGGAGTTCGCTGCAGAGGCTTACGGTAGCCAAGAGTTTAGGCAACAACTAGCTCGGATTCAGGTGCAGGTAAAAGGTAATGAGTACGTAAAACAGGGTGGTAAATTCATAAGCGCCCTCCAAGCCTTTTACAACACGATAAGCAATTTCCTCAAAAAGCTCATTGGTCGCGCTCCTGTTGAATTATCTAATACAGATGTCTTCACCGAAGTAGATGCCCTGCTGCAAAGAATCATAGCCCCTGCTGCTGACACGTATGGTTCGGGCGATCTATTGCAGAACTCTACCGACATAGAAGTACGTGACCTGATGCGGAAAATAGGTAACGTTCAGAAAGACTTCAAAGAACCCACTAAGAAGTTTCGGGAAGACTTCGTTAACCAAGCGGACAAGTTCCTGAAGAGTGGAGTATCTGGTAAGACACGCCGTGCCTTCTTAGGCTTTTCGCCTTCACAGGCTTTGGCAGACATAGCAGGTAGTTACAACAAGAAACTAGGTGATTTAGGTCTAGAGCTGCATCGGTTGATGGAAAAACAGCGTGGCGCACTGAACACAAAAGATAATGCCGCTGATGGCACCATGAAGATGGTTGATGCTTGGGTTAAGAACAATCAAGACGTTGTGCCTTTGTTAGATGAAGTCATAACGGAGAGCACCTTAGAGGGTGTCGATCCGTCCAAGCCAAGAAGCACTTACGAGAAGAACAAAGAGAAGCTGGCTATATGGAAAGGGCTGCAGTCTAGGTGGAACAAGCTCGAAGCAAGTGGTGGGCAAGATGTCTACAAAGGAATGCGCGATTCCTATGCCAAGCTGTATCAAGAATTACTTGCTGTAGTTAATAAACGGATTGATGACCTCAGCATAGACAAAGAAAGCAAAGAGAAGTTACGTAAGTCTGTATTTGACAAGATAACTGAAAGAGGGAGGGTAGATCCGTACTTCCCACTTATGCGATCCGGCGACTACAAACTTAGTTTCCAAGCCTATAACGAAGCAACAGATAGCACTGAACCTGTGTTCTTAATGTTTGAAACACCTAGAGAACGGCGTAAGTACATAGAAAATGTTTTAGAGAACGACAACAGAGTAGAGCGAGATAGTACCGGTGAGTTGGTGTACAACGAATACGACGGTAATGATAGCCCGACTTACAAAAAGACTACTTCTGTCGGCTTCGTTAACGAAGTATTGGAGATTATGGAAACCGCTAAAGTAGATGCAGCGGTCAGAAACGATATCCTTAACTCGTTCATAGAAACTCTACCTGAAACATCATTTGCCAAGAACTTCCAGAAACGTGAAGGTATCGCTGGGTTTAACCAAAACCACACGCAGGTTATGCGGTCTAAGATCTACGACATTGGGCGACAAATTACACGGCTAGAATACACTAATAAAATAACAAAACTACGAGAGCAAATACTCGGCACTGATCCTGACATGCCAGATAGTGAAAAGTCTGCCATGCAACGCATGAGGGAAAAAGAAGGTACTCTCAAAGACCTACAAGATGAACTTGTAGCCCGTGCTGATTTTGCAATGCGTCCTCCTAAAGATGGTATCGCTCAAGCAGCTAACCGCGCTGCCTTTATATGGACTATCGGGTTTAACACTTCGTCTGCGTTGGTTAACCTCTCGCAAGTACCTCTCTTTGTGTTACCTATGCTAGGCGGTAAACATGGCTTCCGTGCTGCGGGTAAAGCGATTACTGACGCAGCGGGATTAGTCTCTGGTACGTTGATGTCGAAATCTACAAGGCGTAGACGTATTAGAGGGATTGTCCCTTTCGGTAAACAAGATACGGTAGATGCCTTTGCTATGCCTTCCATCGACAATTTGTTTGAGATGGATGAAGCGGGTAACTACACTGTCCGTAAAGACATTGAAGGGTACGCGGAAAGACGCAAAGAACTCGAAGAGATCCTCCCATTAGTTCAGCTTGCCGCAGGGCGTGGACAACTTAACCGATCCTTGTTTGCGGATAGTTTGGGTCTAGATTCTTCTGGACGAGATAAGAACATTATCGATAGAGTAAGTTCTTGGTCAGCCTTTATGTTCCATCAGGTGGAGCAGTACAACCGTCAAGTAGCTATGTTGGCTGCATATAAATTAGAACTAGCCAGACTAAATGATCCCAAACGAGCTACCGCAGAAGAACAGAAACTATCGTCAGCTAAGAAAAAAGAACTTGCTGCTCAAAACGCTTTATATGAAGCACAACAGTTAAACGGCGGTTCAGTATTAGAGACTGCTCCCAGATGGGCGCAGAAGGGTATAGGTCGAGTCGCCCTGATGTACAAGACGTATGGTATTCAGATGTACTACACCATGCTTCGAGCGGCTAAGACCATGCTAAACCGTGAGAACGATCCTGAAATAAGGAAGGCAGCGTTCAGGCAATTAGTGGCTGTACATGGAACGGCTTTGTTCTTTGCAGGGGTACAAGGGCTACCGTTGTTCGGTGCCTTCACCATGATCGCAAACTTGTTCTTAGACGATGATGAAGACGATGCGGAGACCATCGTACGTAAGTACATCGGTGAAGGGTGGTATAAGGGCGCATTAACTGCATTGCTCGATGTTGATGTATCTCAACGTGTAGCTCTTACTAACTTGTTGTTTCAAGCAAACCGATACAATCGAGATGCTTCTCCAGAAGAAACTATAGGGTACTACTTAGGTGGCCCTGCATGGAGTGTAGGTAAATCATTTATCCGAGGTACGGGTGAACTTATCAACGGAGATATGCAGCGAGGTATTGAGTCTATGGTGCCGGGGGCGGTACGTAATGGCCTTAAAGCAATCCGTTATACAGAAGAGGGCGCACTCACCAGACGTAAAGATCCTATCCTTGATGACATCACCACAGGCCAGTTGTTCTCTCAAGTAGTAGGATTTGCACCTGCTGACTATGCTAGACGACAAGAGGAGAACCAAGGGCTTAAGCGTATCGAAAATACTATTCGCAACAACCGTTCGTCGCTACTCAGGAAGTACTACATCGCCATGCGTATGCAAGATTACGAAGAAGCGAGAGAAATCAGAAACGAGATGTTGGCCTTCAACAAACGTATTGGTACTAGATTCCCGAAAGCAGTCATAACCGCCGATTCGGTAGCTCGTTCGATGCGATCTCACATGAAAACATCTGCCACCGCACACAACGGTATAGCACTAAGTCCTATGTTCCGAACGGCATTACAAGAACATTTAGAAGATAACGAACCAATAGTGTTGTCTGACTAGCTCTCTGTCTCCATTCGTTTGTGCTGCTCTCTATCTAATATATTTAGGACAGTCAGAACAAATTGGTCGTCAGACGCATCTAGTTTTTTCGTTTCGCGCAGTTTAACTAACGTCATCCACGCCTGTAACAAGTCACTTCTTGTCAGTTTCATAGTCATGAGTGCTCCTTGGATAAGGAGTTAAGAAACCCCCTCCGAAGAGGGGGCGCTCGTAGGAGCAGGAGGATGACAGAACGAAATTGAGAAGGAGGACGAACTGTCGAGCAAAATATATCACAACATTCTCCATATACGAACCCCTAGTTTTGCATCCTCTATCCTAACTCTAGTCTCTATACGCCAGCCTTTCTGTTCTGTTATTAACTTAACCTGACGTACTGTTTCAGGGGTATTGATGCACGGGACAAATATAGATGTACCGACACTCATTTTCCCCCAGTCTATTACAATCCGAACCCCATCAGGGGACAGATCATACGTTCTCAATACTCCCTTCTTCATCACCAGCTCCAGAGAACTGAACTACTAACACATCTGTCGGGGGCATATTTAATGGCGTACCCTTGCTTAGCCGCATCTTTATACGCTTGGCCCCCAGTTTTTCAGTAAGGTCATGTACAAATGCCGCATAGTTTATCTGCTGTTCCCCACACCATATCCGCAACGGTTTAGGTACTAGGTATAATTTATTTATATCAGTCTCATACCTAGCCACCAACCGGTTTCGGGGTATAGCTTCTGGGAGAATAATCGACTCCATAGGCGTACCGTCCTGCTTACGAAGGTCGCTGGTGCTTTTGATCCGCAGTATGTTGTCGTAGTGTTCATTAACATACTCATTCAACGTTTGTTCAATAGATACCGCCATATCCTGTGCCCTCGACTTGTTATCGTTAAGCATATCTATGGCCCAATTTGTAAGCGCAGGAATGTCAAACCGAATTAGGTCTAATTGACTAGCAATGACTGCCCCCGCCAAAGTCATAGTTGCATACACTGACCAGAATCGGTTTTCTGAGGAAAGCTCTGCTCGTCTATCTACCCTGATCTGTATCTCTTTGATCAGACGTTTCACCTCTTCAACATTGTTGATCACATACTGAACGAATATAGGTCCAGCATGCCCGTAACATTTACCTAATGCGCGACTGAATTCGTCAGTTTCTGATTTGTCAGAAGAACCCTTAAAGAGCTTTTCTGCACGTACTTCTAATATGCGCTGTGCCTCCGCATTAGGGTTATCTTTCTTCAAGCGGATACGTTCTATAAAGCTAGTATTACCTGTTGTTATCGCAAGTAAGCTCCATGATTCCCCTCGTGCCCGCTCTACGTTCCCTCCGCTAACTAACCTGTTCCTCTGTTTACCAGTGGTAAATTGCAGAGCCAAGGCACTCAATGCCTCGCTTTTGGCGTTTGTAAGTTCGTCAATTAGTAAGGGCAAACTATGCAGCACCTCGGATCGGTTCATCTGGCTGTTGCCCGTATCGCCTTGATTAATCACTAGCTCGCCGGGGTCACCCCATATAGACGCTGCTGCTCTCATGGCGGTGGTCTTACCTAGCCCAGAGTCTTTACTGTAAATATGTAGTGCTGCACACGCTATGTCATCTACAAAATGCACAAGTGCCGAACCGAACCCCGCACAGGTAGCAAATTGGTGTAATTGAAATCCGGGCCGGTTGTAGAAATCAATAACTTGTCGCCACTCGTCTAAGGTACCTTCAGGTTGAAAGTACGGGAACAGACTCATAGTAGTCTTCGACGGTGGGTTAAACCGCACCTCATCTTTCAAAATTATCTGGTTACCGAGTACAAACCCTGTGGCTTCGTCATCGATCCAGCCAAACTGCCTGTAAGCTTTATCTGCCATCTCTTTCTCCTGTAGTTCATTTACCCACGTTGTTACGTATTCCATAAGTTTATCTACCTTCGCTATAGCCACCCCGTGCATGGACATGCTCTTTCTAAGTTCTTCTCTAGAAGTTACAGACGTAAGCGGTACCGTAAATTCCCGCACACCATCTCTTGGTAAGTGCAAACGCAACACTATAGACTCCCCTAGTTCTATATCGACTATGCGTTTAACTACATAGAGGTCGTTATGGTAAATGCGTTCTTCGTTCTCGTTCCCCTCCGAATCCTGTGAGCGTATATAAACGCCGCCGTTAGAGCCGCGTAGGTAGGGGTAAGGATATTTAGGTATAACGAATGTGTTAATAGGGGTGTTAGGTAGATCTAAAGCAGGTGCCTCAACTACGTATTCTTCCTCTGTAGCTTCCTTTACACGCTTTCCGATATGCAAAGGCGATCTATATTTACCCCTATTTGGGCAGTGTAAACACGTTTCTGGCTGAATCTCTTCAAACCTAGCGCAAGTGTATCGTTTGTCAGAAGTTAACTTATCCCATTTAGCGTCGGTCTCTTCTGGGTCATACCCGTCATATCCCTTAGAGATCTTGTGAGCTTTTTCTCTGGACCCATCGCTACACGCTTTCAGTACCGACAATACGCCCCGCCAAATAGGTTCTGATACCTCGTTAGGGTTAGTTAACGCATTGTGTATTTGGGTGCAGCCATCTCCTTGATTGGTCTTGCGTAGGATATCTTTGAAACGATACTCGCGGTTTGACAACGCTGCGTTCATCACCGCGTTGGCTCCATCCAGTCTCTTCGTGGGAACTGGTATCGCATCATTTCCGAGCGATCTCGAAAACAAATCAAAGTCAACAAGATTGGGTAGGTGTGTCCCAATAAAGTCTACCTCTGCTGGGATGTCTGGTTTGTAATTATGGGTTTGGGGTACCCGCAACACTCGTGCAGCGTCCGCCGTGACAGCGGGATCTGCTAAAAAGTTATTATCTGCACACAACTGCTTCAATTTAGTGGCTACAGGTAACCAGTCATCTAAAGGTACGGCTTCGGATAACACCCAATAAACGTGGACACCACGCCCAGAGTTAATCATTAAAGGGCGTGGCAAATTAAATTTAGTACAAAATGTCTTTAGTTGAGATATCGCTTCCTTCTGCGATACAAAATCTTTCGATGGGCCACAATCAAGATCTAGAAAAAACGACTTCAAAGATTGTACGTTATCTACTTTACGTGAGTTAGCTTCCTTGAAACTAGCTAGTGCGAAATAAACATCATAACCCTTTGTATCCAAGTCCTGTGCCGCATCAATCAAGTCATCTACGGAATCAAAGAACTGCTGTGATCTTTTATCGGCAGATGATTTGGATGCAAATACACAATACGACCCGTTTTTCGGTAGCGCCTCCTTTAAAAATATAGCTGTTTCCATGAGATAGATCCGAAAGACACCACGGCAGGGGCAGAGTCACGCCCTTTTCGACTGGTCTAGCCGTGGATACTGTTGAATGAATGGGCTTCTTCTTGTTAAAGCCCAAATTAATTAGGACTAATCGTCCCAAGCATCAACAAGGTCACTCAGATCCGCTTTCTCTTTGGGAGCAGCGGTTTTAACTTTCATCGCTTTCTTCTTCGGTTCTTCGATGATGTCCTCCACATCATCTACTGCTTCCTCTACCTCCGAACTAGATTCGGTATCTAGATCAAAGAACGGGCTTTCATCTTCAGTAGATCCCTGACTGTCAAACCCATCAACTTCTTCAAACGGTGAAGACACTTGCATAGGTACGTATTTGATAACCTGTACGGCACGCAAACGAAGTGAAACCCCAGAGTCGCGCATGTGGTAAGGAATTAACACAACAGCGATGTTTACCGTACTTCCAGTTGTCAGTTGAAAATCATCTGGCAGGATCTTGTTCTTAGCGTCATACTGCTTCGGCTTTGCAGTAACATCCTTTCCGTACGCACCCTTAAGTTTTGCCTTACCGATATACATACCGTCATCATCTTTGGTGAAAGGCACTGGGAACTTTTCGGGCCACTTAGCCTCACGTTTTTCCTTATAAGCCGTAGCCATCGCGGTCATTAATGCTTTCGCTTGCGTCTCGTTCATCTTGAAGGACATTTCGTATGACGCGCCATCATCAGTTGGGTCACACGGAACGCTTCGGTTTTCACTGCTGTCGAACTTATATGTCCGATTAATCCGAGGGTAAAGCGCCTCTACACCTTTAATTTGATAAGTCATTTATGTTTTCTCCAAACATTAGTCATTAAAAACGAAGCCATCTACTTCAGAAAATGGTGATGCACCCGCGTCCTCCAGTGGAACTACATTTAAAGTAATTGCTTTCGTAGTATCAGGATGCTTCATCATGGTCTGTATGGTTTCGTACTCCTGCTCTTCTAGTGGACGTATAGGTCTGAAGAAGAGTTTTGGTAAGTCGCTTTTAGGGTCGAAAAATATCTTCGTCACCACAGCGACTATTGGGGTGTTCTGCGCCTCTAAATACCTAGCGTAGGCTTTCAAAGGCATATTCACCCCAATCGCGTCCCCAAAAATAGAGGGTGAGGATAGCTGTAGCTGATAAACTGTTTCCAGATCATCCTCTAACACTACTGCCAATCGTTGCACAAATTTACATGCTCGACTTTGGCCAGCACCGGACCCCTTTATGTTGTGGACACAATCTAAACAACGCCCCGCTTGCCTCTGTTCTGCTGGAACATCTACGGCGGGAGTGTCTGTATCTGAAGACCAGCAAGTCGGTAGCGCGACCTTATCAGGGTCGTAAGCATCCGCGTAATAAATACGGGACATGTAGGCTACACCAACCACTACTACATTTACAGATTCTTCCGCTATTTCAGGTAGACCTTCAAAACGGCGGTTGCGTATACTGATTCTTTTGAGTGTCTCGCCCATTAATAGTCTTCATCTGTTTCTAGTTGAGGGACGGGTTCTTCATCACCGCTAATGTCATTCCAACTATTTGGTTTAACTTCCTCATCTTCAGCGGCAGTCAAAGCCTCGGTGATAGCGGCCAGATTGAACCGATAGGTTGAACCTATATGGATATAGGTACTTTTGGGGATGATCCCTGCTTTCAACCAACCACGTATGGTGGCTTGGTTTACCTTGAAATGTTTTGCAACATCTGCGATAGGGACAAAGGGGCTACTCATTTTTTGGGTCTCCTTACAGAGATAGTGTAGGTTGAATCCGAATTAAGCCCTTTCGGTAACTTATCGGGGTTTGCCTCTAGGAACTCACGCACGTTCTTCTGATTGAGGCGTTTGTCGAAGAACTCAGGTACCTTGTTATCGAGTATGAACTCGTACATCGATTCCCAGTCGTTCGTCCAGAAGCTCTGCTTAACCGTTCGGTAAAACAGCCCCTCCTCAGTCCTCACGCTATTGACGTTATGCTCTTTGCAATGCTCTAACAAAGCTAACTTGATTTTGTCACGCGCATCTGAAAGGCGTTGATATTCCTCATCAAAAGCCTTCTTTAATTCAGAGCGTTTAGCAGTTATCTTTAGATAAACCTTGGTTAGCTTATCCACAGACAAATGACTATCCTCTTCCATTTCGATCTCCTTCTCTAATCGAACTGTAGAATATAGTGTACTTAAATTAATTATGCAAGTATTTCGTTGTATAAGTCTATAATTTTTGTATGTACGTTTATTTTGTTATCAAGCATTCTATAAACGTGTTTTTCTATTGCAGACCCTTGTAGCTGTACCACAGTACACTTATGGTCTTGACCCGATCGGTGCACCCTAGCGTTGGCTTGGGCATAGGTTTCTAGTGAGCTTGTTGGCCCCCACCAGACCACCGTATTTGCTGCTGTTAGCGTTACACCGTGTGCCGCAGCTTGGGGTTGGATTACTAAAACGCGGGGGTCATCACTGGTCTGAAATCGTTTGAATATGTCAGTTCGATTAGGAGCCGATACGTCCCCTCTAATAATTTCGGTAGTAATCCCATCACTTTTTAACTTCTCCACCAGCATGTCGATGACGTGCTTAAAAGGTACGAACACCAACACCTTCTTGCTGGACTCATCGATGACTTCACGTAGGACTTTATAGCGATGCTTGATGTCGAACTCTAGTGACTCACCCTTGTCGGTGTACACTGCGCCACAAGATATTTGCAGTAACTTGTTCATGTTAACCGCCGCATTTGCTGCTGTAACTTGTTCGCCAGCGGCATCCATTACCATGCGGTCTTTCAGGATTTTGTAATACTTGATCTGCTGTCGAGTAAGCTCTACCTCACGTTTGGTGTACACCATATCTGGAAGGTCTAAGCATTCCTCCTTGGTAAAACGGATTGCGGGTTGCAACACTCTAAACACTGTGTCGGTAGCGTCCTCTTTCGGTATCCACCTGAAGTTAGTTATCTTGTGCATCACACGATCACGGAACGTACCGAAGAATCTAGGCACTGCTGATGGGTTAACAAGTTTAGCTATGCCGTATGCGTCCAAAGGACTTTGAGCTGCGGGTGTACCAGTCATCATCCACAACCACTTGTCAGGAGTGACGAGCGCATTAAGTGTTTTCCAACGTTTGGTCTGCGCGTTCTTGTAGTGAGTCGCTTCATCCACAATGATCAGATCGAAATCGTTGTTGATGATGGCGTCCGATACGATCTCAACACCATCATAATTTATTACTACGAAATCACTGCCCGCATTAATTATTTGCTTACGTCTTTCTGCTGACCCATACGCTACGTCTACCGACCTGTGCATAGCGAACGTAAACAGATCAGCCTTCCACGCGGAGTCCATGATAGACAGGGGGCAGATAACCAATGCACGTCGAACATAACCTTCTTGCATTAAATAGTCTGCTGCCCAGATTGCACTAGCAGTCTTACCGGTACCTTGTTCATTGAAACAAAAGGCACGTTTGTTAAGCGTAAGGAAAGAAGCGGTAGTCTTCTGATGCTCGAAGGGAGCGTATTTACCTGTCCACTTGTACTTACCTTCGATGGGCGACGGTACCTTTATGTTAAGGTTCTTTAGAACTTGTGCTTCGTCGATACCCCACTTCACAACTACTTTATTATCTGCAAGCTCTTTACTGTTGGGTATAACAGTCGTTACTTTTTGAGGGTTACGAAGGCGCAAAAGAAGCGCCTTGTTGTTAATGATTTCCATCTTTCCTCCTAAAAGCCCCGCTTCGTCCACAGATGGGGCTAGGTCTGCGAAAATGCTACTATGAGGCACGGACTAACCTGATTTTTGTAGGTCCAAACAGTAAGGATCGAAAAACCCACGTTGTTTATAGACGCATCAGGCTAAGCGTCTGGTAGATTTCTTCTTCAAGTTACGGCTACGGTTTGCGCTTCGGCTCTCTACCCGTACACCATCTTTATTGCTACCGCCTCTTGCTAATGCTTTGTTATGGCTAACGTCTTTACCTTCTCGTTTATCCGCCTTGCCATTGTTGTTTGCATCTCTTCCAGTCCTATCCATAGCACGGCGAGCACGTTGCCGCTCCATACGCCGCTTGAACTCTGGACTACCGACTGGTTTGTTCTTTTGCTTCTTTCTGTCTTTCTTGTTTTTGTAAGGCATCTACCTTCTCCCGTTGTGCGGGCATTCTAGTACCACACAGTGCGCCCTACACAACCCACTAGGGTTAGCGTTCCACACATCTTTATCATAAGCCGATTCCATATTTGTAAAATCAGCCAACCATTTGCGCCACAACTCACCCTGCATGTTGAACTCATAAGTGTCTTTGACTAACTCGTTTGACACTACGAACATCAACCCGCCGCGCACTGTCTTAACATCAGGAAAGTGCTTGAAGGTAGCTAACGCCATCAACTCCAACTGACCTTTATCTGCGTAACGTGCGTTCTTACCTGTCTTGTAATCCACCACCCAAGCAGTTTCGGTCTCTTCATCAAGGATCACTAAGTCTGCAATCCCACGGAACCAAACGTCATCTGCAAAGAAGTCGCATGGTTCTAAATTAGCTGTCAAACCCATCTTATATTCGCATAACTTCTTACCACGTTTAGCGATAAGTGCATCCAATGCGGGCTTGGCATAGTCAAACTGTGGAGGCAAGCGTACGTTATCCCGTACGTATTCTTCTGCTGCCTCATGAAACGCGGTACCGTAATACATGGCCTCCGTTTCTGGTTCCGAGTAGTCCTTAATAACCTTTAAGTGGTAAAACTTCTTAGGACATTGCTCGAAAGATTTGATCTTACTGAAAGACCAAGGGGAAATACTCAAGTAATCTCTTCCTCTGGTAAATAATAATCAATTTCTGACAACGAACTAGCAACTTCACGGATGTCTTTTCGCTTTATAGTCATGTGCTGTAAGACAGGAGGTTCCTGTGTGTAATCTAGGTGGTGGATACGTACTATATACACGTCATCTTTTTTAAGTACGGATATGGAGATAACTTCTTCCTCCATCTCTTTCAGAACATTATCTAAATGTGACCCTTCTTCTATTTCTTCCGAATACATCAGGGTACTCATTTCTTGTTCAAGCTCTTCCATGAACTTCTTTTCATCTCTGTACTTTCCTAGATCAACTACCCGACCCATTAACAATCTCCATACGCTTTGCCAATACCAGACTCACAATCGATGGGCAGACCATCGGCCCATTCAGGTAGCCAACGCATACACTCTTCAATGTACCGTTGTGCCTCGTGAACCTCCGCTTCTGGTACGCAACACACAACAGAGTCATGCACCGTAAGTACAACGCGGTATCGCTCAGCAATTTTTAACATCTGTTCACCAATTATGCAACGCGCTACCGCCTGACATACGTTCTCAACAACTTTCCCACCGTATATCCGGTTTCGGCCTCGCCGTACCTTGTAGGTATACTCCACCCCCTTCTCACCCTGCTCCCCCCGCAAGTCCTCATACCGCATCTGTAAACCAGAAGGTAAGATGATCGCAGGTACAGTAGGGTCTATCCCGATAACACCTTTTATACCAAGCTCTGAGCCTACCCCCTGTTCCATACAACGTAACGTATGGCTGGCGTCGTTCCAGAACCTAGCTATGTGAAAATTTGTTTCTCTGTAAATGTTTATTACACGACGGGCTTCGTCTAGTTCTATGTCGAACCCAAATGACTGCAACTGATCCTTGAACCGTACGGCTCCCATGCCGTAACCAGCCCCAAGAATTGTGGTCTTACCAACAAACCGTTGATCTTTTGTTACCTCAGATTCCTCTTTGACGGCATAGATAGACATAGCCATCTTCTTATAAACATCTTCTCCGTTCCTGAACGCCTCGGTTAGATCATGTTGACCTGCTAACCAAGAAAGCACGCGAGCCTCGATCTGCGATGAATCACAGTCAACTAGCATGTAACCTTCTGGGGCTATCATACTTCTCTTTAACTTCTTACCGTTAGGA
>Ga0208767_1000840_pt1 | contig 25194 bp, 30 predicted proteins | sample VirMetDEL_Mar_21_FD_184514 | JGI IMG/M metagenome (GOLD analysis project Ga0208767, IMG submission 184514) | Aqueous microbial communities from the Delaware River and Bay under freshwater to marine salinity gradient to study organic matter... | ecosystem: Environmental > Aquatic > Marine >... | reverse complement strand
AATCGGGTAGAAGGCCTCCGGCTCCCAGCTTACAGGAGTAGGTACTACGTCTACAGCGTGACCAGTCAGATGCTTAGACTTCATCGTCTTGCTCTTGCCAGTATCGTAGTAGTGCCTCTGTTCCTCTGGGGTCCGAAGGCCGTCAGTGATCTCAAACGGCACCTCAGAGAGCTGTCTAGCCAGTATCACGACATGATACAAGTCATGGTGTATTTCTGATAAATGCGCCTTAGATCGCTCTGAGAAGCCCCCCTCGTGGGAAAATGACCCCCCATCGTGGGAAAATGAGTTGTTGGCCCAGAAGAGGCCAAAGAGTGCTGCCCAAAAGGCTACAATAAATGCTACGAGGGTGGTACGGGCCATGTTACGTCTCTCGGGTCTGTGGTGTTAGCAGGTAGGTCTCGAAGTTGCTGACGGTAGGTGGCCCAAGCTGCACTGTCAACAGGAGAATCTGGAGCCTGAGTCCAGTCAGAGCTATATAGCTGCCGGTTTCGTCTAGCTCTTAGTTTTTTCCACGCAGCAGCGGTGTCTCGACTCTCTAAGACCTCAGTCGAAAGAGGTACCAAAGCTCCATTAACAACGTGCTTGTCTTTTAGCGAGGTTGGCTCTTCTTCGGTCAAAAGGTAAGACTGACCCTCTAGAATGTCCAACTCAATCGTCTCAATCCTACCGGATCGAAACGCTACAATGTCTCCGGTTTCTGTGCTATAAATAACTGCCCTTCTGGTTACAGGAGATGCAAAGCCATCAGCAGCCAAAACAGTAATGCTGGACATTATTTCTTAAGCTCCGTAGCAATCAACATTCTATTTTCAACCTGAAGTGTTCCACTACCAGAGCCAGTCTCTTTCCTGACCTGTAGGTAGTAAGTATTGTTGCCTGTAGAAGCTCCTACATCTCTGTAGTTTGCAGCAATCATTTGCCTATCGGCACTTGACCAATCAATAGGAATGTCTAACTGTTGCCAAATTACAGTAGACCCTCGAACAAGCCGGACTTCGTATTCAAGGTCTCCGTTGTCAGCATCTACAGTAGCGCTAAACTGAAGCAAAATATCTGCACCAGTCGGGTTAGCGATAGTTGTTTGAGCCACAGTGACAAAACTAGTTCCCACGCTTGTGTTTGCAGAGTTTAGGGCAGACTCTTGCTCACTGACAGCGTTGTCCACGATGTCTGTGGTTTCTGCTTGTTTAGTCTCAGCATTGACAGGACCCGCCTCTGCTCCAAGAGCATTGTTGCTGGTATCAAAGGCTTGCGCCCATACATAGATCGTAACAGTAGGGTTTGCTGTAGTCGGAGAATAGGTAAACTTTACCGTTTCTCCTGTCTCATCAAAATACTGATTAACGTCTTTTGTGCTAGAAGTGTTCCAATATATTCGGGTAAAGTTAAAGCTATTGTTTATTGGATTGCTCCAAGTTGCAATAACTTCTCTTACTTGTCCTGTAGCCAAAAGTCCTGTAACATCGTCAGTTTCAGTCACTCCGGCATCTACTACGACCTCTCCTAAAGCACCGGGAAGGTTCGTGTTATCTGACTCAAACCCAGAGACATCTTGAAACTCATCATAAGTGGTGGTTGTAGTTTCTCTCAGAACAAGGTTTACAAGCAATTCGTAGTCTTCAAAACTAAGGCTCCAAGACACAACCTCAAACAGCTTAGAACTCCAACCAAACCTAGCGTTGGTGAGGCTTACATTGTCTCCAATCTGCAACTCAAACGCCTTTAACCCAAAGCTACCAGTCACGGTAATTTGACTGCGGTTCTTTTCCAAGGCGATGTTAGCAAGCCTCTGAGCCTCTTCAGGCGTGTCTGTAAACGGCAGAGTAAGGTCCAGAGTGCTTTCAAGCCCACCATCTGTGGTGACAAAGGTAGAGCTAGTAGCTGTAGGATAGTCAGTGAATTGGTAGTTTGTTTTTGGCCCCTTGAATGTTCCCCTTACCGCATTAAAGTTGTCTCGGCGAGAGTGCCGAGTAGCTACAGACAAAGGAGACCTAAGATCGCCTTCATCTAACGAGATAGAGGGAGCTATATACTCCCCAGCTTTGAGCCTCCATTGGCCTTGGGCATACCACAAATACCCTGCACAGGAGGTCATTAGCTGACTCACCACGTCTACAGGGGCCTGAGAGGTGGTCCAAGCACCATTGCAGGTGTACCTATCAGCCGTAATCACAGCGGGCGGATTATCGGGGTCGGTTACGTCTACAGACTCTTCACAGACATTGGCGGCAGTAGAGATGAGTGTGTCGTCAATGTTATCTGCATCCTCACCAAGACCATATTCGTCGTTAGTCAAGAAGTCCCGTACAATTAATGCGGGGTTATCAGACCATGCGGTTGTAGAGGTCCGAGGGTCATACACCTCCTTACCTTTAATCAGCGCAGTGATCTCCGGTAAGCCTTCATCCCACACGTCATCTTCATAGGTAAAGACAATCGCAAGGTGCGCAATACCCAAAAGCCGATGGCTGGTGGTCCACTCAGAACTAAAGGAAGAGAACGTACCATTCAAACTTGCGGTGTGATTGCCTAAAACTTGCCTGATTTTTATGTAGTTGTTAAACTGGTTTGTAGGGCTTCCTACAGCGTTTCCATTTTCATCAACCTTTTGAGCAGAAGTTACACTGTCTCCGCTAAGAGTAAGCTCATACTGCCCCATGTAGATTTTCTCAAAGGAGTTGACCTTATGGCCAGCAAAAGCAATAATTCGGCTCAGGTTTTTGTTGTTAGCTCCATGAGCATCGTCAAAAACAATAACCCCGCCAATCTTGGTCTGTCCGTAAATGACCTGATGGTGTAACGCAGCGCCTCTGCGATTGACAGTATAACCTCCAAACTTAGGCTCTGCTCCGGCATTTGGGGCTTCTGGGGCGTTGCTTTTAGCTAAGAGGTTAGAGGCAAATCCACCGATAAAACCGACCACCCCAAGAGCAAGGGCTTTAGCGGGGCCTCCCGTAATAAATCCAGAGATTGCTCCTGAGACACCACCAACGAGACCGCCTATAAGGCTTTGACCCATGTTAGTCTCCTATATACTTAGAGTAGATGCGCTCTACTAAAGAAAACTTCAGGAACTGCATCAGTTTGTCAAAAGGCTTATGAACCTTTGTGTTGATAGCCAAGACTGAGACACCATCCTCTTTAAGGCACTTCTCTGCGAACTGGATCAGCTTGATACCAGTACGGCCCTTTCTGTAGTCAGGGTGCAAGAAGATAATGTCGTTAGAAGCGAACAGGTGGTCCTTGTAGTGCATGTTGTATTGGATAACGACTACAAAGTATCCTACTAACAAGTCACCCTCTCTAGCTGTAAATATCTTCAGTACACCAGCTTGCTCTAGGGTGTGATAGGCGTCCCAATCTGGGTTTAACTTAATCTTGTCTTTATTAAGGGCAATATCTTCCCAATGCCGCTGTATCAGAGGTCGGATGTCGTCCTCAACCGTAGCTAAGAACTCTTGTTGATACCTCATTCAGGAATAGCCCCCCATATAATCTTCTTTGTTTGGAGGCCTACTACAAAGTCTAGCCCCAAGTCTGGGTTACCGGTTCCATTAGCATCAGGGTGTCTTTCTCTCTGATAAGCAGAAGTGTATCTAGTGCCAGCAGGCCTCTCAAGGGAAACTAGCTTGTTTTCTACTGTCAGGGTAATTGTTGTAGTTTCAGCGCCCTCGTCAATGTTCATCTGATCCATATACCCAGAGAATATCTCTTCGATATTGCTAGGGTTCCCGCTGCTGTCAAAGACGCCGAAGTAGATGTTGCACACTCGACCTTGATAAGGGGTTCCAAGGGCTTTGACAAACAAAGAGCTAGAAGAGTTATCAATGCCGCTGAGGGAAATAGTAGCCCCCCTAGCGGAAATATCCGAGGCTTCCTCGATGGGGTCAATCTGTAACAACTCTCCTGCACCAGCATAGCTATTGGTGCCTGAGTCAGACGTAAGACTACGGGTCCCTACACCATTCCAAAGATATACTTGATTGGGGGAATCAAACAACAAATCAACAGCAAAGAACGGCTGAATTAAATCAGCCGTCAATGCTGTAGTGATTGTCGAGTTTAATGACCTGCTCATTTAATCTCAGCTTTAGCCGTCACTCGACCGTAGACAGCCAAGGCCCCACCACCTATAGTGATAGCCTGCATGATAAGGTCTACAATCTGTTGTTGGGAAGCTGCATCTAGCTCAAGGCCAAAGCTGGTCAGAACAGAAGAGGCAAGCATAAGCAGTACCCCCCATACAGTCTTCGACATAAACCATTTCTTTTGATCAGTCATTCTCTTCCTCCTTCAGGGATTTTTGCAACATGTCCATGAACGCTTGGCGTCCCACCTGTAGCTGCGTCAGGTTAAACTCGGCGGACTTTACCTTCTGATCCAGCGACATGACGTGGTTGACCATTGCAATCTGCTCCGGGGTCAGGTCGTCTTCGGTGTAGTCCTTGTCGTCGATCGTGATAATCGGCTTTTTATCTTCGCCCATTGTCTCGGTCCTTTCGTTGGTGGTTATGCTGCCCACGGCGTGCCGCTGGACACGGTCGGGTTGTCTTGTTCGTCAATCCGGTTCGCAACGGCCTGTTCAACCGCCGCAACGTCTAGCTGTCCCTGCGCCCAGCCGATGGCGTCGGCTTCGGTCACGTCCGCATAGGGGATGAACCCAGCAGCGTCGGGATCGGGCTGGTGGCTGGTGGTGCCGTAGCTGCTGCCGGTCGTGCCGGTGGTGTCGTCGATGCCGTTGCACCGCCAGTGGATGATCGTGATGCCGCCCGTGGCGGTGTCGTATTCGGTCGTGGAGACCGACCAGTTGTATGTAATCGCCATGTGGTTTCCTTTCTTGTCTGGCGTTACGGGGTGGCTTCAAGCACAGCGAGGCGGGCTTCAAGCGCTTCAATTTGTGTCTGCTGTTCTTTGATTGCGGCGGTAAGTACGGCGGTCAGCTTGCTGTAGCTTACGGACAGCATGCCGGTCGCATGAGTTTCATTGACCATTTCAGGAATGACGGCCTGCACTTCCTGCGCCACGAAACCGACTTCTGTTGCGCTGCCCATATTGGCTTCGTTGCGCCAGCGATAAGTGACCGGTCGAAGCGCCTGCACGGCGGCGAGACCGTATGGGCTGTCTGCGATTTCCTTCTTCAACCGCTGGTCGGACGTGATGCGGACCAAATTACCCGAAGCATCGGCCTGCACGTCTTGCGTTCCTGTGCCTGTGAGGTTGGGTATCCTTACGACGCCAGAGCTTTCAACCCGCAGAGCGCCCGCTCTCAGCGTCGGGCCGGTGTCCGTCACGGTTATAGAAACGCCTGCCCCCACTTCGTCGTTCCGCATGACAAAGTTAGCGCCTTGGTCGTAGTAGAAAATTCCCGTGCCGCCACCAGTCACCTGATCGTTCACGAAATCAAGCCGTGCCCAGCTTGCAGCACTGCCGTCATTGCCAATAGCGATAGCGGGGGCGTAGTCGGCACCTGATTTGACTGACAGCTTGCTATTGCTGCCGGAGCCGAGAATGGTCGTCGTTCCGATGCTTACGCCGCCTGTAGTCCGGTCAATTTTGAACCGATTTGTCAAATTGTAGTTTATGCCGAAATTGCCGTCCTGTAGCGCAACGTCATAATATTGATCTGTCGAGCCGCCAGCGCCGCTCTCCGCCAGCCGCAGCGTTGCCTTGTTGTCGGAGATGCCTGTGTTGGTATCTCGGATTTGCAGGATCGGCGCACGGTCAACGATTTCAAGCAGCTCATGGGGCAACGAAGTCCCGATGCCGAAATTGCCAGACGAATGGTCCCATCGAGCGCCTTCCGTAGCGCTGCCACCGGCGTCCTTGTAGAACAACACGTCCCGGTCTTTGTCGATACCAAACGCCTCTCTGTTGTCTGTCCGCCATTCCCATGCGTTGCCCGTGTCCCAGACGAACGGGTTTGCACTATGCGACGCACTTGCACCACCTTCCGGGCCTTTGAAGGCGGCGTTTCTGGTGCCGTTAGTCATGGCGGCATACCAGATTTGTAACGGTGCGTTCGTGTCGCCGTCGTTCTTCACCTCAAATCGGTAGCCGCCTGTAGGCGCAGTCCCGATTCCCACGTTGCCGGAGCTGTCGATCACCAGACGGTTCGTGTTGCTGGTGCGCAGTTCGAGCTGTGAGGCGCTGTATTTCAGCACTGGCTCAGTGCTACTGCTGGCGGTCGGCCCGTAGATGTACAGCCCGTCACTGTCCCATTGCGGCGCACCGATCCAGCCGACCTGTGTGCCGTCTTGGTTGAACGCAAAACGAGCGTCGACGACGCCTGCATTGCCTTGCGCTAGGTTCACGCCAACGCTGCGGATTTCGCCGTCCACGTCGAGGGTTGATGCTGGGTTGGTAGTCCCGATGCCCAGCCGCCCTGTAGAGGCGTCCCACGTCAGGCCCTGCGTCGTGCCATCGTCTTCGTAAAACCGGATGTCGCCGCTGGCTGTAACAAACATGTTCAGCGTGTCTGCGCCACCCGGACCAGCAGAGCCGGTCTTGAACTGGACGCCGCCGCCGTCAACCGCCCGGAACGTAAACACGCCAGTGCCACGGTGAATCAGCTGCGATGCCGAGTTCGCTCCGCCAAAACGGACCAACCGCATGCCGTAGTCGGTGTAAGTAGTGTCCGTCACAAAATCGAGCAGGGTGTTTCCATCTGCGGTTCGCCCAGCACCCAATTCAATTGATCGGTTGCCCCCGCCGCTACCGTCTACGGTCAGGCCATCCGCCGTAACGGTGCCGGTTACGTCAACACCAGTGCTTGCCGTCTCAAACTTCACAGCGCCGTTGTGGTACAGTTGGACTGCACCGTTTTCAACAAACGTGGCGTAGCCTTTTGTCCCGGCGGCATTCTGGAACACCATCGCCGCTGTAGCTCGCAGCCGAAGCTGCCCCGTGCCGCTATCTGTGATGTAGCTGTGCGACCCGTCATGGAAGATTTCCAATCCATCGCCGCTTGTGCCGAAAATCGCTTTGCCGTTGTCGTTCAGGTTGACCTGCCCAAACGTCACGCTGTCTGTCGTGCCAACGGCCTGCCCAATGGAGACTACTTCGTTGGTTACATTAATGCCATCTCCAAAGCTACCAGCTACAGCTTGGTTGGAACTGTTGCCAATAAAGATTTTGCCTTGATTGAGGTTAGGCGTAGCGTTTGTACGACCAGCACCACCGACCTTAATGGTCATGTTGGTGGTGGGACTTGCTCTCTCGATCTTGCCAATATTCTGAATGAAGTTGGCCTCACCAGTCGGGGCAACATTAGTGAGCTTACCTGCTTCACTGGAGCTAACGTAAACCGTATCCCCGAGTGAGAAAGTGATCCCAGTCTCACCAAAGTCAGATACATCCAAGCCCCGAAGGCTGCCGAAAGTAACTACAGTCCCATCTTCAGTGTCAGCAATATCCTCTTCTACAAGACCGTAGGCAGGCATAGTGCTGCTGCTGTTAGCCCTTGCAAGACTAACTTCTGGGGTATTGCCGTTAAGGCCACTTACATAAACAACCGTGCCTTTTACAAGAGTGGCCCCGGTATCATTGTGTACTACAAAAGGAAGAACGCCAGCGTCTACCTCAATTACGTTACCGTTTTCATCAACATTCAGAGCTTGAGTGGGTAAAGCGGTATTAGTGCCAGTGCCGTAAGCATTAAGAGTTACAGTGCTTCCGACATCTAGTCCGTTCTTGACCTTAAAGTCTTTGTTGTTTGCCATAGGTTCACTATCCCCTTAGATGCTTATTAATTCTTGCTCAGAAGAACGGCGGTCTGGAACTTAGTAGAAGTAGCCGAAGCAGGCGTACAGCGAATACGAACTTCTCCTGCGCTAATGTCTACATCATAAGAGGCCAGAGAATCATTAGTCAAAATCTCTCCAAACTCTGTGGCATCAGCAGTGGTGCCATCATGCGTTACCAGAAGTTTGGTGATATGTCTTTCGCCATTAGAAATAGCTAGGATATTAACCTCGGCAGCGCCATAAGTAGAAGCCCCAAAAGTGTCTAGGCTAACAACATCGGTAGATGCTGTGGTCTGGGTCTTACTGCGGTAAACGTGGTTGTCTTGGACAATATCATTGCCGACATCCAAGTCGTTTGTAACCGTGAGATCATTGCCGATAGTTACGTCATTGGGCAAGCCTACAGTCATAGTGTCAGTGGCGCTGATGTCTACCTCAACCTCACCGGCAGTACCCTGAATAGTTAGAGTATCGCTCAACAGGGAGATAGTGTCTGAACCACCATTGCCATCACTGATTGAAAGGTCAGTCGCTACGTTTACAGTGGACGCAGCGGTGATGTGACCCTCATCATCGACGGTAAAAGTAGGAATAGCAGTCCCGCTACCGTAAGAACCTGCCGTTACACCCGATGTCGCATGCCCAATAAGGATGTTATCACCGTGAGTAGCGTCATCATTGGTTACAGTGACCTCAATCTGACCCCCAGCCCGGAACTTAAAGGTATCATCTTTAGTATCAGCAGCGGCGCTATTAGTGCCATCAGTAAAGGTCTTAAACGCAAAGTCATTGCTGGTGGTGATGTCGTAGTAAGTAGAGCCATCCTCAGTAACTTGCCACTTATCAGTAGACTCGTTCCAACGAAGCACAACATTTGTGTCATCACCTCGTCCTACTTCAATGCCTGCATTCTCTGTAGCGGACCCAGTGGCGTCAGAGTTCAGGACAATGATGCTGTCGCCGATATTAACTTCGTTAGAGTTTACAGAGGTTGTGGTGCCAGTTACAGTCAGACTGCCCTGAATAACAACAGTGCCGTTAGTGCTACCGTCACCATCAGGATCAATGTAAAACGTCTCTGGGCCGATGATTTTACCTGTGCCACCAATGGTCAGGTTGTTTGAGATAGTTACATCATCGGTTAGCCCAATAACAGCATCTCGACCCTCTGTGCCAGCACCGGTAACTTCGATCTCATTACTCGTTCCGGTAACAGTCTGGACATAATCCCCAGTAGTCATTGTGCCGAGAGCAACAAAATCGTTTGGCAGAGTGCCAGTAAAGTTAGCTGCGTCTAAATAGTAACTGCCCTCTTGATCATCAAGAAAGTCAGAGTTCAGGTTGTCTACTAGAGTTGTGCTTTGAATGTCAAAAGGCTTAGTGCCATCTGCCAGACTGGAAATATACTGGCCACTAATTTTTGCACTGCCTGTGACTTGCAGCTTATTGCTACCGTCATCAATAGTTTTATTGACGAGTACAGTCCCCTCGGATTGCAACCCGTTTTTGACTACGAACTTTTTGCTCGCCATTATTTAGTCCTCGATCTTTAGTTATGCTCTGATGAGAGTCTTTAATACTTTATAAGTTGTCGAGTTAGAGGAAGCAGCAGTAGCATCTATATGGACAGAGCCAGAACGAATATCGGCTGCAAATGTAGCTAACGGGTTGGTGCTAGTAAACAGGTTACTATATTCTGTGGTGTGGGCGTTGTAGGTATTGTGGGCTACGCTAATCTGACTGACTTGAACTTCACTTGTTACGTTATCTTTGACCTGAATGATCATCTTTCCGCAGTTAAACGTGCTGCCATTAAAGCTGGCAACAGAGGTGGCTGAAGTTGTAGATAACGTAGTTTGAGTTGCAGAAGTCTGCTGGATGTTGTTCACCTCAATGGAGTCTACAACAGTGTCGTCTGCTGTGAGGTCTCCTACGGTAACTGCATTAGTGGTTGTACTACCACGGCTAGTAACGTCATCAAGAGTGTCTGATACGCCGGAAACCGTAACAAAGCTGAAAGTATCATCTCCATCAGCTTGAAGAAGCTGACCAACGGTAGCATTAGAGCTGTCTACGTCCGTAAGGCCAGTAAAAGAAGTAGTGCCAGCAGGCCCCTGTGGGCCAGTGTCACCTTGAGGGCCTGTCTCACCCCTTGGACCTACAAGCTCTAATACAGACAGGCTTACCGGAGCTTGGGGTGTTATATCTAGTATTAAGGTCTCTGAGTCTACAGTCAAAACGTCTGCATTAGCGCTGTTGACTGTTAAAGACAACTCATACTTTGCCATTAGACCCTCGTAATATCTTTGACTACATTGATCTTGAACGTCTCAGAGGAACTGGTCTCGTTGTCGCCATCAATAAGCTGTACGTCACAGTCATACTTGCGAGTATCCCACTCTGCTGTAGCAGTGGAAGAGGCAGACAATTGGAACTGACCAGCAGAGGCGTCAATCAGTGTAAAGGTGAGACTGCCGTTAAAGTTATCCGTGGTCAGGAGAGTGTCCGTAGAGTCTCTCAACTGACTGGTGATTGTGTAGTTGGTGATGTCCACAGCCGTACCATCCCTCTTAAGTTGGAAGGTAAGCTCCAGAGTGTCACCCTGCTTATGAGTGATAGTCGCCATTTTATTTCTCACTAAGGATTATACACATACAAAGTGCCATTGTCGCCGACAAGAATCCACCGAGTATTATCTGATTGCTCAAAATAATCAATTTCGTCAGAGGTTGAGTCTGAGGCGGTAACATTTTTTACAAAAGTAGATAGATTACTTCCCGAATAAAAGTCTAAGTCGTTAGAGTCCCCAAGGATGTAGTGCTGATTGTCGTGATTGTAAGTGGCACTTCGGTTTACACCAGTGTCGCCGCCAGAAGGTAGTGTGTATTCTGTGATACTTGGGCTAGTGCCAGCGGGATTATTTACCTTATAGACTTTTGTCGGGTATGTAAAACTACCAGCATAAAAATTTGATCCGTCCCAAAGAAGGCCTTGAAGATTGTTAGACGAGTCAAGAGTAGAAGTCACCACAGCATAGTTAGACTTAGCAACCCGTGTAAACTCTCCAGAAGTGCTGACTGCACATAGATACGTTCCACTATCTGCCATCCCGGCTGGTATGCCTGACATGCCGTGAGACACAGTTGTACTCGTACTGGTCCAAGCGGACCCAGACCACTGAAAACGACGAAACAAGCTGTTATCAGTTGTGTCTGTTTGCCAGAGGTATCCTGTGTAACCAAAGGCTGTAGTTCTTTCTAAACACCAACCCCTTTCGTTTGAGGGAAGAACAATAGTGTCAGAGGTACTAGAAATGCCTAAATCAAAGGAGTCGATGACCTCTGTGACTTCATACCCCATTATTAGTGCTTGCGTCTGAGACATTAAGTTAAGCCTGCGCCTGCTAGTACATAAGTATTGGAAGACACGCAAAGAGCCGAAGCGACACCCTTCTGGGCCAACTGCCTGTTACCAGTGGTAGAAGTCCCCGCAAGCTGAAAAGTCACACCAGAGCCAGCGTTGATGTTAATGGAAGAGGTTCCGCTGTTGTAGATCGTTACAACATCACCAACACCAAACGCAGTAGAAGTATTAATTGTTACATTAGAGCTAGTGTTCAAATGATATCCGGCATCCGCAGCGACTACAGTGGTCGTGCTAGTGCTTGCAGGAATGTCTCGGTCACCATCGACGCCATCAGTACCATTTGTTCCATCGGCGCCGTCTGCCCCACGAAGGTCGTCAGTCACAACATTTGCGATACCATCGCCAACCAGAGTGACCCGACCAGTCGAACTGTCGTAGCTTCCGCCACTAAACCCGGTGCCATTCGTGCCGTCGTTTCCTGCCGGTCCCTGCTGGCCTACTCCAGAGAGAACCCCCACAGTAAAACCCGGTTCACCCTCTAGTGTGGTGCTTGCCAGTGACGTATTAACTGTAGCTGTTAGATCAAACTTTGCCATTGTTAGTCGTTCCTTGTAATGTCTTCTATAACAGTAATAGTGAATGTATCAGAAGAGCTTACTGAATTGGGAGTGATAGAGCCGTCAGTAAACTCCACATCCACACTTAGGACGCCTATAGGCCAATCTTCAGTGGCCTTTTGCCCGGTGGGTAAGGAGGAATACTCGGCCTCTGATTTCAAGTTAAACAGTCCACCAGCGGCGTCGGTGACGTTTACTCCATTGTTAGTCTGGTTCCACTCTACTTGCGTAGTGCCGCTTGAGTCTCTGGCCATCGCTCGAATGGTAAAGTTGGTAAGATCAATGGCAACTCCGCTTGACTCCAATGTAAAATCTAACTGGAAGGTGTCGCCACGTTTGTGATTGATGTTTGCCATTATATTACCTCAACAGCGTCAAAAGAGATGCCATACATGCTGGCGTTATTAATAGACCAAGAGGTTAAACCTGACGTTAATCGAAAGACCCCTTTAGGTGACTGATGGATTACAGAAGTCCCAGAAGCAATGGTCCCACGAATATGCGGCCAAATGTCAGCAGAACCTACCCCAGACCCATCTAGGTTGACTGCATTGAGAACTTTGTGCAAGGTTTGCGTAGCACCAGAACCGATCTGGATATAATCACCGGGCAGTAGAAAATTGGTCTTAGAAGGGCCACCACTTTTAGTCAGGCTTACGCTCTCATCTCCAACTGACGCCGCAGAATTTAAGGTCACAGAAGTAGCCGCCTGAACGATGCCCCTTGGGCTTGTCATGTTAGGGTCTCCCAGATAGAAAGTCCCCATGTTCCCCCCTGCATGGCTTTGTAGCTTGAGCAGGAAAGCGATCCACTCTTCTGCAAGGTCTTTACGGACAGGGGGGATAGTCACCGAGGCCTCCCAACGCTGTCCTTGATGCTGCACCACTTGTTGTTTAAACGTAAAAGGGGACGAACTTACGCCAATAGCGTTATTAGCACGAAGCTCGATCTTCTCAATACCTATTGTGGTAGGTGTTGAAAGGGGGTAAGAGATAGCCATTAACTAAAGGCCCTCCGCATCTGACCGCCTCTCTGACGGGAGTTAATGATCTGTGCTTCAGTCAGCTTGGCAATCTTCGGTGCGGCCTCAGCTATAATCTTCTTAACTGAGTCGTCACCGTTAGCTGCAAACTGGAAGGTCTGATTGACAGTTACGTTGCCGCCGCCTTCTACACCTAGCTTGCCGCCGGGGCCTCGCTTCAGGGGCATGATAGCCTCGGGTCCAGCCTCCCCCATAAGACCAGTACGACCACCAGCCATGCCAAAGTAGGTTGGAGAGCCTACAATCCCGCCTCTGGCGAAGGGGATCACGTTACCAGCACTAAAGGCACCACCATTCTGGAACCCGAAGAGGGAGCTAATAAAGCCTCCCGCAATACCTGTGCCACCAGCGCCAGCAGGAGTAAAGGCACCAGAGATGGACCGAGTAAGGCTCTCGATCAACGGTTGCCAAATGAGGATGTCCATGATCTGCTGAATGATATTCAGAGCCATGTCTCGGAACGCTTCAGAAGCAGTCTTAGTGCCGTTCGCAATGCTCTTGAGTGCGCCTACGGTCTCGCTGGCAAGGCTGCTGGCTACGGCTTCTACTCGCTTCTTAGCCTCAGCCAGCTTCTCTTCTTCTTCTTGCTGCTGCTTAGTAAGCTCGATCTCTTTCTGCTTGGCCGCAAGAATAGCATCGTATTGAGCTTGCTGGTCTACGTTAAGCTGCTCTCGGGTAACTCCCAACTTCTTCTCAAGGTCAAAGACAAACTTAGTAAGCTCCGCCTCTTCCTTAGAAAGGCCGATCAGTTTGAGTTCAAGTTGAGCTTGTTTCTGGTAGCTCTTTAGAGTGTCCTCAATATTTTGCTGAAGCCGCTCGTATTCTTTAACATGAGCGTCTACTTGAGATCGTCGTGAACCTCCAGTCCCAGCCGAGGAAGCCGACCTTATAGCCTCTAGGTTTGCCTTAAATTCGTTAAATTGTCGCTCTCGGTTCGCAACAGTCTCTGCTACCTCTCCTAACGGGAGAACCCCCTCGTCTAGCAGGGTCGATAGTAGCTCTTTTTCTTGATCAAGACGAACCTGCATAGAGGCCACTTGAGACGAAATGCTTTTGTCCATTCCCTCGCCAATAAGACTGGCCTGAATGGCTGTTCTCTTAAATGTCTCTTCAATGCTGCCAGAAAGGGATTGTAGCTGCCTGTGGAGGCTTACAAGCTCTTTTGTCAGCAAGACAATTTCTTCAACCGAATCTGCGGTGTTATCAGACTCGTCTGTTATTTCTTTTTGTTGCTCTTGAAGCTGCCTTTGGCGATCATAAACAGCGGAGTATGCCTCAATAAGGCCTTCAAGCTGTTTGGGGGTAAGTTGGTCTTCAAACTCGTCTATCAGCTTAGTAATATCCCTAAGCCTCTGGTCTAACTCGTCTACATCATTAAAATCAAGAGGCTTATTAATTGTATCTATGAGCTTCATAAGCTCAACTCTAGCCTCAAATGCACCAGTTCTCAACAGGTATAAAGTTCTGTTTGCGTCTATGATACCAGTAATTCCAGTAGGATCAAAAAAACTTCGCTCTCGCATGGGATCAATTTCCCTGCGCAAAGTTTCTAGCTGCTCGGAAGCCTCTTTTATAGCAGCATTAAACTTTCCTCTGATAACGGTCTCAGCAAACTTCTCCGCACCCGGTCCAACAGCACCTTGCAAGGCCTCCCCAAAACGATCTGCTGTAGAGGTAAGGTCTTCAATAGCCTCTTTGGCATCTTCGGATGCGCCAGTAAAAGACACAAACAAATTGGTGCCTTCCATTAATGCTCTAGCTAGACTGGACCCAATAACCAGAGCTATACCTGTGACCGCACCAGCTACACCGGGAAGAAGGCCCGCTAACTGCGCACCCTGCTGAGAAAAAGCCACAAGCACGTTTTGTCCGGATTGAACCTGAACAGCAAAGTCACCAAACTGATAGCCAGCATTTTGGATCACAGCGTTCATGCGGTTAGTATTCTTACGAATACCCGTCATAGACGCTGTGGTTCGGTCTATTTGTTCTTTAGTCTGTCCAAACTCTTTGCCAAGACGTTCAATCTCAGCAATAGCCTGCTTCTGAGTAGCAACACCCAGTCGCATAGCATCGTTGACTTGTTTTACAGCAGTAGCAAATGCCTTTTCTTTTTTAAGAAGAGGGTCTAGCTTTTTAGAAAAACGGGTAGTAGCATCCTCTAGTGCTTTTGTGTCTTTCTGTGCCTGCCGTATTTGGCTAGAATCTATGGTGATCTTAATGTCAGCCATTCATAACCCTCATGTAAACTAAGTCAAGCCGTTTAACTGCTTCTACGTCTCTGGCAGATAGCGGCGTATGAGTTAGTTCCTTCCATGCTCTAATTTCTTCGTAGGTTATCGGGTTAGGGCCACTGAAGCCTGATGTCCTAGCAGAGGACAAACTAATAAAGGCAGACCAGAGATACTCGATGGAAATAGGGAAGTCGGGGCCTTCTAATTCCTTTGGAGTACGTCCTGTCTGCCTTTCTACTTGCTCTAAATGTTCTAGTTTTGTTGCGCCATCTTGACTCTTAGATAGGTCGAAAGTCCACTCTGCGAACTCAACCAAATCGTCAATTAGGCCTGCGTAAAATCCAGAGTTTCGTTAATCGCCTCTTCAAGCTGGTCTTTGATCCAGAAATACTCTGAGTAGATTTCCCGTGCCTTCGGTACAGTTAGCTTGGGGCTTTCACCGTCATAAGTGATGTCCCACTCCTTTGTAGCCTTAGCCAGAATGTCAATAGACGACTTCTCTAAGTCGGAAGCAGAGATTTGCACTTTCTTGCTTTTCTGCATCTGAGCCAGTCGCTTGTCGGTCTGCTCATGCACCAGCTTCTTGTACTCCTTGGAGTGTGGTGCATACAGAGTAATACTCATTTCATTGTCTGAGCCTTCGTTCATCAGAGGCTCAAGAGTGTTTGGATGTACCAGAATAACTTCGATGGTGTCCGAAGCTGGGGTAAGGTTCTTCAAATCCATAGTCGGGTTCCTTTATGGGCGGGTGGGAAAATGAATGAGAGAGGGAGCCACCCGACAAGCTCACCTCTCTCCCCTCGGCCAAGGGATTCTTATGCCGTAGTGATCTTCAGGTTAGTCAGTTCCGTATCGTCGTACAGAGCCACAAACGGAAGGCTTACTACACGGGAGGTTGGGCCATCAACCGGAATGTCTGCTGCGTTGAACTTCACCCGTGGGAAAAGGAAGGTCATGGTGTTAGCAGACGGATCAGCTACGGATACTTCGATGGCGCTCTCAGTCTCATTCAGGAAGCGGTTGACCAGAGACAGGTCCTCAAAGTATGCAGTGATAGTGCCTTCGATCTCTGCTCGACCAAACTCAAGAGCGGGAGCAGAGTCATCACCTACAACAAAGGTAGGAGCGAAGGAGTTAGTGACAGTAAAGTCTACGCTGGTCACGATGGAAAGTGCTGATGCTGCGCCGGTGCCATCTACGTCAGCTACCTTCAGCTCGCCGGAGTAGGCGTCAAATGGCTCACCAACACCAGCAGCAGATACAGTCTTCTCTGTAGCAGAGATGGTCATATCTTTACCGACCATACCGAAGGTGGCAGTCACCATCTGATTAGGGGCCATCGAGACACCCATAGTCGATACTGCACAGCCAGTAAACAGACGTGCTTGGTCGATGTCAGCGGCGTAGTCTTCAAGAGTCAGAAACTTAGGGGTGGTGCCTACTTTGATGACGCCGGTGCTGAACGTGGACAGCATGGCCGACTCAATCAGGTCGTCATAAGCAGAGTCACGAAGGTCTACCGTGATGTCGCCAGCTACAGAGCGGTTACCGTGACGGTCTACACGAGGCATACGGTCTGGCTGGATCTCATTGCCAGCTACTCGCTCCTTCGACAGGTTCAGTGAGTGAGTGTTGTATGGGAGATTAGTGTAAGAAGTAGCTGCCGTACCGAAAGTGCTTTCGACACCGAAAGCCAAGCGGGAACGAGAACCTTGTGCGAAAGCCATTTGCTTCCTCCTTAGTTATAAATGTAGAAGCCGATGTTGACCGGCACAAAATAAAACGGAGTGTCTAAACCGCCACCTTCTCGCTCGGCATAGTCGATAGACACAACAAACGTCTCATCACTGCTGTTAGTGTAGGAGACATCTGTGGTAGCCTCAAAGGCCTCTAGCACCTTATCAGCGAGTTCGTCTGCCGCACCGGGGCCATTGCCCTCTGCTGTGTAGCAGACTACACGAAAAACCCCATCATACCTTTGCTGGGGATTTAAGCCTCGTACAGCGGATCTGCGGGCGGTGGGTAGAAAACTAGTCTCAACATAAGAAGTGCCGCTGGTGCGCTCGTAGGAGACGTTCTCGTGGGAAATAGCCGGGATGCCCGACACTGCGATCAGCTTAGTCTCTAAGGCGGCTCGGATGTCCCTGTAGATACTAGCCATGTAAATTCCTAATCTGGGCTTGGATGCCGTGCTTCAGGTCTACGCTTATAGCGTGAGGCGCACGGTTCAGGAAGTAGTAGTTTGCGGCGGAGACTTCTAGGCCTGATCTTACAGAGCCTCGGGTGCTACCTGAGTCCACAGTCTTCAGGATGTCATTAACCAAATTGTTAAGGCTCTTGCCTCGTTCAGACTCTTTGTTTCGGCCTCTGGGCTTGCCTGCGGAAGACTTCCTTCGTCCACCACCAAGGTTGTCCTTGAAGCTCCAAGAGTTGACAAAGGCTCCAGTGTCTACGGGTGACAGCCTTACAATGTCCTCTGCTATCCGCAGCATCTTGCGCTCGACAGCATCTTCAGTTAGCTCATTGATGCTATCAATCTTACGCTGGAGAGTTGGAGAAACCTTGATCCCCACTATTCCATCACCTCACAGAGGTAACAGACGGCCTGACCATTCGAGAGAATAGTCTTAACGGTCATAATATCCACCGTCTCGTCAGTCCGTAAAATCTGGTCTTGGTCGTCTGGGACAACCGAAAGGCCTTTGGCCGGAATGACACAGGCACGTCTGCCCTTCCTAGTCTGACTGAGGTCAGATGTACCCTCTGCTAGGTTATAGTAGTATCCCGTAAAGGAATAGTCCGTAGTCGCCGATCCACTCAGCGTGCCGGTGGATGCGTCATAGGTCCCATCTGTGGTGACCTTGCGGAGTGTAAGGGTTTCGCCAAAGTCTTGGACCAGCTTCAGAAGGTCCCTAGCGTTAAACGACATGGACTATTCCTCACTCGTAGTCCGCAGACCCGTCATAATTTGGTGGGTTGCGGAAACGATCTCTACGGAAAGACGGAACTACACGGTCGGTGTCCTGTCTCACCACAGAGATAGCTGCTTCACTAATGCCTCCGGCTTTAATGCCGAGGCCCGATTGCTTCTTGGACTCAGATTCAAGAGTTTCCGCAAGGGCCAGATAATGGGCGTGAAGATCAGAGTAACTAGCACTAAGAGCGCCATCAAGATCAGTGTCAACACGACGAGCATACTTAGCTGCAATAGCTCGACAAGTATAAGCAGCAGCTTCGTAAACATTGTCAGAGGACTGAGCAAGAGCGAAAGCAATCTCTTCATCCTTTGCTTGGACATCTGTAGAGTCAGTATCACCTACGAGAAACCGTACAGCATTCCTACGGCCTGTGGCTGTAGCTGTGCCGAGGTCGTCAATATCGTAGGTAAAGTCTGACATTATGCTTGCTCCCAATCAGCCCAAGGGCTGTTACGCCATGTACGAATATGACCACGTTGTTTCTTCGTGATCGTAGAAGCCTTACACTTCTTGTTCTGATACTCACGGTCAGTCTTCGTATTGAGCTTGACCTTAGCGTTAATGTTGTCTACGATAACCTTAAGCTCGTCGGGACCAAGTTCATCGAGACCGTCTCCAACAACCTTCTTCTGGTTGTTTTCAGTCGGGGCCTCCTGCATGAGAAAGCCCCGATTGAATAAAGACATAACGTCTCGCCAAGGGATGCCTCGCTGTTCCCAGTCAAAGACATCCCCCCGCTTCCATTCGGTTCCATACCCCTTAAACTCTTGTCTAACGAGTTGAACCCAGTTTAGTTGAAAAGGAAGAAGAGAGTAGTCGGGTGTCATACTCTAGCTTCCTTAGTCGGCAGCTACGATGTTCTCGAAGAAGTAGCCCAAGTCAGCGCCAACCATCTTCATATCGTAGGACATCTTCACCTGAATCATCTCTGCAATCTGCTGACGCTTCAGTGCGTCGTCAGAGAAGGACTCAACGGTGATGCCGAGGTTGTTAGCACCCGGAATGCTGTTCCATGCGAAAGTCAGACCAGACGCAGGGGTCATAAGACCAGCATTACCCGGAGTGTAGCAAAGCATAGCGTGACGACCACCGATAAAGCTGTTGCTCTCAGGAGCACCCTCAGTGGTGTCGTTCTGGACAGCTTCCATGACGTAGTAGTTTTCTACCTCAAAGATTTCTGCCAGCTTTGCCTTGGTAACCAGAGCGGTGTTGGTGACAGTAGCACCACCGTTCAAGCGAGCAAGGATGTCAGAGTTGCTAACGAGAGAGTCGTGTACCTTACGGCCAACTACCAGAGTGTTCGGACGGAAGCCGCCAGACTGAAGCTGGATGGTACGAGACGCATCGGTGACGTTCTTAATTGGGGTAGAGTTAGCCTCATCCCATTCGGTGATGGTACGGCCAGAGAAAAGGTCTTGGCTCGTCCATACACCAGCGGCAAAGAACGTCTCAGCGAACTGCTTCTCACGGTGGATCATCAGACGCATAGCCAGAGTCTGCGCACCGGCGGAACGGATGTCCAGAGCAGCATCTTCGTTAGCGAGGGTCTGCTCATCGAAGTCCATACCGAGGCCGTACACGTCAGCAAAGTAGCTGTCGTTAGATACGGTCATACCGATACGCTCTACTTCAGTGCGAGGTGCCAGCTTCTTAACGTCGCCGGTACGGTTCATGTTCGCACGGTCGTACTGGTAGTATTTGTCAGACTGCTTGTCTACACCTACAATAGGGAAGACTTTATCTGCGATGAAGTTTTCCTGAGACTGAGCATAAGCAGTCGTCAGGTTGGTGAGCGGCTGATCAATATGCACACTCGATGGGGTCAGCAAAGGCATTTCTTATTCTCCTATTTGCTATTCAGTTACGCAGGTACATCTGCGCCAGCAGGCTTCAGAAGTACGGAGATAATTTGGCCAGCGGCGGTTGCTGCTTCCAGAGCGTAGCCCAAGCGAGCTTCACCAGTAGCAGCAGGGATAGCTTCACCAGCATCATCGGTGCTTACAGCAGCGCCAGCGGAAATAGCTTCGTTAGCTTTAACCATTGCGATACCGTCAATCTGAACGGTGACCATCTTACCAGCGTCAGCAGCACCGTAGGTCACACCAATGGCATCATCGCCATCGGCAGCTACGTAAGCAGCCTGAGCGTCCGAAGACAGGGTTACAAAAGTGTGGGCCGTCAGAGCCTCGTCAGCGACGAGGGAAATAGTATTAAAGCGGCCAGACATCGTTGCCATGATTTACTCTCCTTTATAGAGCTTAGTGATAAGTGCCTTGCCTTCGTCGGTCTTAGCTACAGCAGCGTACGCCTTAGCATGGTCCTTCTTAGCAAGGTTGTTCTCGTCCATGTAGGACTTAACAAGAGCATCGAGCTTATCGCTGGAAGAAAGCATATCAGCTTCTACCGACGCTTCACCGATCTCAGACATCGAAGCACCCATTGCTGCATCAGCAGCCTTGAGGGCCTCTACGATTGCGTCATCTTTAGCTACATGAGCCAAGAGGGAGGCCGCAATTTCGTTATCGAAGTTAGGCAGGATTTCGTCAGCTTGCTTACGGAGTTCAACCATACGCTTTTCAATCGCTGCTTCTTCGAGGGCTTTCAGGACTGGAGCCGGAATGTCCGACTTAGCTACCTTCTCGCCTTCGACTTCGAGGTATTCTGGTTCTTCGGCTTTGGTTACTTCTTCTTCAGTAACAGCAAACCCGTTGTCTTCAAGTGCCTTGGAGAGGCGGGAGACTTCAGCTTTGAGAGCATCAACCTCAGCCAGAAACAGGGCTTCCTGATCTACTTCGGTTTCTTCAGCTTCATCAGCCTTACCAAGACGAGCCATAAGCTCTTCTTTTTCTTTAGCGGACATCTTGTCGAGTTCTTCCTTGGCCTTCTTCATGGCTTCGTCTTCACCCATACCTTTGTCCATGTAGTACATCTTACGCTCATCGAGGTAAGAGTCGTACCCTTTTTCCATGTCTTCCATGCTTTCGTCCCTTTTAATAAGACAGATTGTAGCGGCTTGGTTTGCCGGACGGTCTACCAATGACAGTTCGTCCAACTCCAAGTCGAGCAAGATGTTAGTCATTGACTTCCTTCCGTTTAGCTTTGCCGCCGATAGAAAAGGCCGTAAGTTGGCCAGATTTTACCAGAGACCAGACCTCATCATCGAATACCTTCAATGCTACGATCCAACCTTCACGGCTACTGGAAACGCCCAAGGCTTCACCAATCTCATTAGTGAGCGGCATCGAGTGGACCACTTGGCCTACTTGATCCCCCTTGTGCATCATCTTACCAACACGAATATGTTCCATGAATTTATTCACGGCCTTTACCATAGTGTCGGCTTCAATAACATCACCTTGACGGTCTACCAGAGGTTTACCATCTTCAGTGATGACCGAGGCCCAACCATAAACCAGACGTTGCTCGTCATCTGTCTTTAGGATTTGACCCTCAAGGTTCGCTTGTTCTTCTTCGGGTTCGTTCTTTGCGAGCATTTCGCTCACAGAAACACCCGGTTCCCACATTTTACAGGACCAGTATCCCGGTGTGGTCTTATCTGTCTTACCAGCACAGTTGTGTCTAGCTCGGAAGTTGGCCCTAGCTTTAGGGTCATCCCGACGAATTTCCATAGTGGGGCTACCAAAGGTAACCTTCTTCACCTTGTCGCCCGACTTTACATACACACCAAACTTTTTGGTGGACCCAGCAGGCAAACGGAAGGGCTTGTCCAGAGTTACCTTCTTGCCACGATACTCGGCTTTGCTCACAGACTTCTCCGGCAGTAGGTCCTTGTCATGCGTAGCGGACTTCTGGCCAGCGGCAATCTTTAGGAAGCTGTTTACTCGGGCCATTGCCCATTGTTCCTTGGACGTGACGTTAGGCCTCACAGAGCCGGGGTTGGTCTTGTAAGCACCGATACCACGGTCATATACAGCACGAAGGGTCTTAGCCGAGATGCGGCCCTTAGAAGCTCCATGCTTTGCATTCCAGTTCTTGGCCTTCTCAGCCAGAGTGGAGGTCTTTACCTTCTCTACAGCAGACCACGCAGCCTGAAAGGCACGTTGTTCGGAGCCGGTGTCCTCCATAACGGAGTTGAACACTTGCCGGAACTTGCCCTGCTTCTCTTCTGGGACAGTCTGACGGACTGCCTTTGGGAGGTCTGCGTTACTGCTGTAGGGCATCACTTACGTCCTTTAAAGAAGGCTTCATAAATTTGGTTACGGGTAAGTCCGATGTCAGCAAGCTCTCGATCAGTCATGCTCTTGAGGTGCTGAAGCTCTCGGGCTTCTTTAGCTCGACGGCTCATTCGTTGATACAGTTCGCCGGGAAGTCGCATCAGGTTCATAACTAAGCTCCGCAATGTCCATAAGGTCTTGAATAACTTCGGGGTGGTCAGACACGTTGATGTCTGCGCCATTAAGGTTGCGCAGGAAGGCTGCGATCTCTCGGAGATCATGCGGAGCTACATCACCTGCTTCGATGTAGGGCATAGTATCGTAGGAAAGGCCGTTGAGTTGCCAGAGTCGCTCAATAAGCTGCTTGTTGAGTACGTCGGTGATAGCACCAATGTAGCTTTCCAATGCTCTAAGAAATAGGTCGGTCTTAGACTTAGATAGCGCATACGAGCCACCGGCGCTGTGTGCGCCGAGTAGAAGAAACTCAGACAGTACACTACGAGCAATGTCATGCTGATAGCGGCTAACAATCGGGTCGATGTCAATGTTGCGTGTCCCGCTGGACGACATAAGTTCGATGTCTACAAGACGGACGTTAGTTGGGCTACCGTCTTTGTCAGGATAGGTATCACTCGGGGTGATGATGTAACCCTGCTCGTTGAACTTTACATCTCGCAGGATACCCTCTAGGTTGGTTCTGAAAGCCGCCTGAGCCGAGGAAGCATCTGAAGAGAGGTATTCCGAGGGAATACGGGCTACAGGGATACCAGCAAGCTCACGCTCTACTGCAATCGCTTCGATAGCCTGAAGGTTGTTCAGATACTCATAAGAAGTGTAAGCATTGCGAAGAATGCTGCGACCAGAAGGGTCCCCATTAATTGCCGTGGTCTTGTAGTATAGAGACTTGTTAGCAGGGATATAATGGCTTTTGCCAAACTGAGAGCCTTCCTGATAGAGACCTAGTACATCACCGGACTTCTGGTCTACATCAAACTTAGATACCGTCCAAGGCGCTCTGATGGCCAGCTTACGAACACCGATACGACCATCAGTGTGCTTGGAGTAGCGCTTGTAGTCTCGGAAGTTGGGGCCACCACGACGCTTGTAGACAACCTCGAACCAAGCAAAGCCATACGACAAAGAAGAAAGGGCTTCAGCGATATGATCTTCCAGAGTATGGTCCATGTCCGTCAGGACCGTCTCGACAAACTCTTTCTCTGCTTTAGCCTCTGCCGAGTCGTTAGCTGCGACTACCTTCAGCTTTACGTCTCGGAGTACCTGCTCAGTGGCGTACATAACTGCACCAATGGTGCTGTCGTTGTCCCGCATCTCACGATACTTACGGATAGCCTTCTTGCCACGAAGCTCCGGAAGGAACTCGTCTGACCGAATCTGGCCGTTGTGAGTGTTATCACCGGCTACACCGAGAATCTTCTTGGCTTCTGTTTCCGAGAGCTTCTTGGGCAATGTTCTGGTATCCTGTCGCTGTAAGCGTCTAATCAGAGAGCTGACTTGGACTACCGTAGTCCTTTCGCAGAGCTATACGCCAGCTTTAATTGGGGCTTGGCATAGCCCTGTAGAGATAGGTCTGTAATGGCCCATACAAGGGCGTCTAATCGGTCTGGTGAGCCTACAGAGCCTAGTGGCTCCCAAGTGACCATCTGGTCTTCTAGGTCGTTGAGGCCCTTTACATGCTTCACCTTAGCTTGTTCATACAGGGCGGAGACAGGCTCTGCTCGGGCCATCTTGCCACGACTAGCATGGACTAGCTTGACAGGCACCGTCTCAGACTCTGTTTGCAGAGTATGGCGAACCATATCCCCGCCCTGATTACGTTCGGCGACAATGCGGTCAGCTTGATACTCTTCAAAGAGTGACACTGCCCTTGCAGCCCATTGCTGAGGCGTGTAGCGACCAGTGCAGTCTGCCAGAACGTAAGCGATACCATTAACGTCAACCCCAGCTACAACAATGCCAGTCATGTCTGACTCTTTGTTGCTGGTGATTGCAGGGTCGATAGAGACAACAATCCTGTTCAAATCAGGAACGCTGTCTTTCTCTATCTCACACTCGGCTAACAGAGAACGGCTCCACAAGGCTCCAGAGGCCTCATCCAATATCTCTGCGTATAGCTCCTGTCGGCCTAGCCTAGTGCCTTCGTAGGTCTTCCTAACAGCGTCTAGGAACGTAGAGGCTAAGTTGGCTTGGTTGTCGTAAGTGGAACCTGTGGAGGTTACCGTCTTATCATCACCAAGGATATTCCGTAAGAGCTTAGTGGTCTTTGGGGTGGTGGTGATAAACACTTGCGGGTGCTTACCAAGTCGTAACCCAAACTGCAACATATCCCAAGTCTCTTGGGCGTTACGCCAAGCACACAACTCATCACACCATGCAGAGTAAGCCTGTGGACCCCGGAGTCGTTCTGGGTCCTCTGCCGAGAAGAATACAGCCTTAGCTCCATTCTCCCATGTCATGGTGTTATTAGTGGGTGACCATTCAGGGTAGCCGATATGCTTCCCTCTATATGTCTTATCACCCTTCCAACATACATTAAGGAGTCCAGAGTCCCCTTCAACCATCACCTTGCGTACATCACCTTTAGTAGGTGCAACACAATGTACAATCTTGTCACCTTTACGGATGCGGTGTCTTACCCACTCTGCACCGGCTCTGGTCTTGCCCCAGCCTCGTCCTGCCAAGGCTACCCAAATATCCCAATGGTCACCCTTAGGCTCCAGTTGGTTGGGTCTAGCCCAGAACTCCCAAGTGTGCTGTAGCTCTTCTACCTTAGCTGGACCTAGCTGGTCCATCAGGGAGGCTACTTCTTCATCAGGGAGCTTCCGTAAATCGTCAGCCGTTATCGCTAGAGTCATCAGGTCGGGACTTGCCAAGGAGGGTCATCAGGGCGTCAATAGCGGATTCGTCCATATCAGCCTCAGTGTCCTGCTCCTGCTCGTTCAGGGTAGAGTTAGGAGACCAACCGCCCTTACTACGAAGAAACAGTTCCTGAGACTTGAAGTCACCTTCTAGTGCCTGT
>Ga0208767_1000839_pt1 | contig 25201 bp, 21 predicted proteins | sample VirMetDEL_Mar_21_FD_184514 | JGI IMG/M metagenome (GOLD analysis project Ga0208767, IMG submission 184514) | Aqueous microbial communities from the Delaware River and Bay under freshwater to marine salinity gradient to study organic matter... | ecosystem: Environmental > Aquatic > Marine >... | reverse complement strand
ATTTTTCTAAAATATTTCTTGCTTTTTATCACTAAATTAGGTATGTGGCAAAGAAAAAGAAAAAGTCATACGGAATTTACAAGAATGGACTTGAAAAGTACTGTGGTGATTCGCTAAAGAAGAACAAGTATAAATTCAAGTATGAGGAGCAGTTTGTTTTAGTCGAAGGGTTTTACTACCCGTCAGACCAATTCAAATCTGTTCCTAAAAACAAAGACCTTGTAAACGCCACTGGGAAGAAAACACTTCCCATAAAGTATAGACCTGACTTCTTCTTGCCTGACGAAAAGGTATTTATCGAAACAAAAGGATTCGTGAGAGCCAATGACTCTTTTCCGCTTAGATGGAAGCTGTTCCTTAAGTTCTTGATGGATTCCGGGATGTCAGACCACGCAGTATTTATACCTAAGAATAGGTCTCAAGTAGACGAAATTATAAAATACCTAAGCGAGCGATGAAATTAGATGAATTATCTAGGCTTTACAACCTATCGTGCTTAAACGCACACCAGCTGTTAGACGAGCTTTACGAAGCTGTCCATACCCCCGAAGGTGACCCCAAGGTTGCCCCAGAGGAAATCAAATCGATTAGACAGAGCTTCTTGGCCAAGATACGCCAGGAGCTAGAGTTGATTCAAACAGCATCAGATGAAGCGTCAGAAGTGCAGTAGTTGTCAAGAGGAAAAACTCCTAGAAGATTTCCATAGGGATAAAAGCCGTAAGTCAGGAAGGCAGAGATACTGTAAGAAGTGTAAACGATTCTTCGACAAGGAAGGGTATCACCCTAGGTTCAAGACGAAGTACATCATATACTATCTTCCGAAAGAAAGGTACATAGGCATGACGTATAACTTGAAAAGGAGGATTACGGCTCACGCTAAAAAACACAATAGGAATATTACAGGGTACAGAGTAATATTCACCACGAAACACGAAAAGATAGCCCACCTAGTAGAAACTTTGTTTCATATGGTTGGATTTAATGGATTTCGTTATTAAATTTGAATATCTGTTTTTGGTTTAGACAGCTCGGAGAGACGAGCAGGAACTCTGGTTTCGTTTGGTTAGCAAGAAGGGAGGCTATTTGCCTCCCTTTTTCTTTGCGTAACAGCATGTGCCGTCACATTCTTTTGGTTCAATCTCACAATACTCACGTTTCGCTGGAGTAGTAGACTTGTTTTTCTTTTTACTCATTGAATAGATACTTTTTGATTAGCCATTTTCCTATTAACCCTGCTACCAACAGTAGCGCAAAATAGAAAACTAACCTCTGTATCTTTTCAAAGAATGTTTCTTGTTCAACATATACAATTTTTTCAAATGGTACTTCAATAGTCTGTACTATTGTATCCGATTCGCATTTCGCGTCTATAATAAGTGTGTCCACGTTCCTTATTACTTTCACTTTCAGCTTTTCCTTCTCTACTACTATAGTATCTTGTTGCTTCGTAATCACAGTATCCGTGGTAACCACAGGCGGGGTTACAACCGTGTCCGTCACAACCAGCGTGTCTTTTTCCAGAATAGATGGGTCTTTTTGCACCGCTTTCTTCAAGTGCCATTGAGCGCTGCAACTCGTTAATAACAGCACTAGCGTTAACTTTGCCAGCCATTTCATTCGTTTATATCTTCAGAATTAATCAAGGTGTATGTAAACGAGTTACCCCAAGCATCCTTGGCCTTGTTTACAATCTCCATAAACAGCTTGAAATCGTCATTCGCAGCAAAAACTTGACAGCCTGCAGACCATTTGTCTACTCTTGTGGACTCGCCACCCTCTCTAGCTGTAGCTCTGTGGATGTTGATTCCGTAGATACCTTCGTGTACATCGTCTTCAATGAAGTCGTAGACATCATCCTTGTTACCGTCTCTGTAGACCTTAACAGCTTTCTTCTGTCTCAATGCCTCGTACTTGCCTCTGTGCAATCCAATCTTATGAGAGCCTCTGTATTGCCCTTCCTTTAGGATTGCAACACCGCTCTTGTTTAGAATCTCAGTCTTTGCCCAGTGTGTTCCTGGGTCTGTAGTAGCCTTGAAACAATGAAAGTTCCACTCTCCGTCCTCGTCTTTGTACGAGATAGTAATGCAGTCATCAAATCTGTTGGTTATCTCAGTTGTGTCACCGTTTCGAACCCCCACAATGTTTACATCGTAGTTGTCCCCAGTGAACCACTTGTAACCCTTAGCTTTCACTGCGGCTTCAATCTGTTCTCTTGTGTAGCAATCCATAATTTATTTTTTAGCAAATGATTCTAAACCAGCTATACCAAATGACCCCAGGGTAATTATAGTAAAGGAATTGTAGGTGAATTCATTAATCACCAAGTCTTTTCCAAATGCACCGCTAACCACATCGGCTATCATCACCAATACCATTACGGCAAATGACAAGAACCCAATGATTGTTTTCTCATTGTAGCTGTTGTCGTTTTTGAAAATTTCTGCGAAGCCCATTATTCTTTTCTTCATATTTATTCTACTACTTCTTCTGCTTCTTCAGGTACTTGCGTTACGCCAGTTTTTTTGTTGTACTCATACAGAATCTCGTTAAGTCTTGATTTACTCATACCACCACTTTTAAGCTGAATTAGTATCTCGTTCAGCTCTGTAGTACTTACATTCTGTATTTCAGTCCCCATCAAGAATTCAATTCTAGATATAGCTTCTTTTCTGTCCTTAGAGAACAATATTGGCTCAACATCTTTACTCATTAATGTTTCCCCACGTCCCAAGTATATTGCGTACCTCATCATTTCAGCATCGTCTAGGTACTTATCGTATCCATACTCTTTACTATAAGCTAATATATCTTCGATAACAGGGTTCGGAAGTATGTAGTTACTGTATGCGTCTTGGGTTAATTCTACATCTTCCATGAGGTCTAACACATAGTTCTTGAATTTCCTTCTTTCAGTATTCTGTCTAATCCTAATTTCTTCTGATGCCTCATCTGGCCTGTAAGCCTTTTCTAAGTCAATGACCTTGATTCTTCCTTTAGCACCGACAAGCGTGGATAAATCATCGTTTATTTCAGTAATTTCTTCCATTCTCTTGTTGTACTCTTCCTCAGTGATTATTCCATTTCTGAAGTTTTGCTCTACAATATGTTCTTCTGGAATGATACCATATTCTTCCTGAAGTTCATTAAAGTGGTCTCCATAGTTGGCTGCCCAGTTAGCGGCATCATACAGCTTGTCAACGAGGAAGTTTCTCTCACCGATAATTACTTGCTCCAACGCACGTTGACCCTTTTGTGGTGAAAAATCAAAACCGAGACCAGCAAACTCAAGTGACAAAGCCTTCATAAAGTCTTCAGTATTATCATCTCTCTGACCTTTCATGTATTCATATATGTCTTCTTCGCCTTTGTATATCTTATCGTTTCTAAACATGTCTTGATTATAATTGTAAGCAATTATGGCCTTTAGTAACGGTATATCTGTGGCAAGCTTAGGGTCTTCAGAAATATCGTCAATGTAGACTGGCAATGATGGAATAATACCTGTGCTAAATCCATCAGCAACAAATGACATCCAGTCTTCATCTTCCTCCCAAACATATTCAGAATCTTCTTCCATTGCTTTCGTGTACTCGGATGTCTTAATAGCAGCAGATTCTATACCAAGAACAACGTGTGCTTTTGGTATTTTGAAAACCTCTGCTCTGCCCTGGTCATCTCTACCCATGTATATAATATAGTACATCTTTTTCTCATGGTCAGATATCGCTTCGTACTCTTCAGAACTCAATTGACTCATGAGTAAATAGTTAAGAGAAAACGCAGCTCCAAAGCTCTGAGCCATCTTAGATGTAAACATCTTAGGGTTTTCCTTTGCATACTCTACCCATCCTCTCGTACCTTGTAAACCAGCGTTAAAGTAAGGAGCAAATGCGTCTATATCTCTACCTATGGTTCCAGAAGCAGAGAAGTTTGCGAGCATCAATGATTCCTCTACAGCGAGAGACTGAATTTCTTCTTCAGACATATCGGGGTACTTTCTCTTAAGATTACTCTTAGCTCTCTTATAAATAGCTATACGTGCAGCAAGCTCTGATTTATTACCCGCCCAAGAAACAGTATGCCAAGCACCTTCAGTTACCTTGCCTGTGATTCTGCGTATAGGCCCTCTTCTTTTCTGCTGTACTCTTTTAGCAGGTGTACCTTGAGCTGTCATCAAATCTGTAAGACCACCAGCCTTAGCGTACTCTTCTACTATCGCTGTATTCAGAACAGCATCCTTAAGTCCTAATGACAAATCGAATGTAGCGAAACCAACCATCACCGGAGTAAACGCATACTTGTCGTACACGCCTCTTCCGTATACAACTTCGAAAGGATACCTAATTGCAGCGGTAAGAGCAAATGCAGTGCTCGTACCTGTAGCTGCGGCCTTCATTACTGAAGTACCCATAAATTGAGATATTCTCTTTCTTTGTTTTGGAGTGAATATTGATTTGTATTGCCCCATAAGCTGAGCTGCTAAATCAACTCTGACTTGGAACGTCTGCTTCTTGCCATCTAAAAAGTAATCTACATTAAAGAATCCTTTATCAGCTTCTAGCACATTGCCATCTTGGTCTACATTAGCCTCAGCCATGAAATCTACTCCCTCGTAGTTTTTCTCTTTAGCTAGATTGTGCATTGTACTTAGAAGCTTGTTCTGGTGACCTCTTATCTTAACCGCTCGAAGCGTTAATTCTAGAAGCTGTGCTGAGTCTGTCAATACAGATTCGTTAGAACCGTCTCTAAGGGACTGAATAAACTCTTTTTTGTTTACACCAGGAGGGAATCTAAATCCATCGAAAGCAGCATCGTCTACATCACCGAACATCTTAGACAAGAATATTCTAGGAGAATAATCTTCTACAACAAATTTCTGGTATGTTGCTTCATCTATAAGACCAGCTTCCCTTGCTTGAAGAAGAACATCTTCCATAGCCGTATAGTAATTGTCGGCTCTAGAGTTGATGTCATTATATTCATCAATACCCAATGTGTTCTGTAGGGCAGCAAGCTCTCTCATAGCCTTTTCAGATGTCATATCACCGGGATGAAGAGGTCTGTTATATTCTCCATCCTGAATAGATTTAGAAAGGTCTTTTATTTCCTTCTTGATGCCACTGTCCTTTATTTGTTTTGCTATCTCTTTCTTAGTGTCTCCAGTCGCAGCTTCATAAGAATCGACTAGCTCTTTGTATTCAGCTTCAAGCTCTGATAATTTTTGTTCGGCTTCTCTTTTTCTAGAGTCAAACTTCTCATCAATTTCGATTATCCTTCTCAGGTGAATAACTCTGTCAATAGCCTCGGCTTTTCCTTGAGTAACCTGTATATTAGTTACACCTCTACCAAACACCTTGACATCCTGACCGAATACCTCTTTGATGTAGGTTTGCATTTCTTTGCTTACGTATCCTGCAGCATTGTATCTCCTCTCTACCAATGAAGCAGCGTAGTCACCAAGGCCCTTCTTAACAGCGCTCTTAAGTCTAGCATCACGGAAAACAAGTGCCTCATACAAACGAGTAAATATAGAGCCCTTCTTTGAACGCTCTTCAATCTCCTTTTTCTCTTTCGCAGTTTCTGCTTCTGCCTCATCTAGAAGCTGTTGTGATTCTTCTTCAGAGATATCTTGAGCAATCTCATTGATTTGCTTGTTTCTTCTATCTCTACGCTCTTGCTTAGTCTCTACAATTGTTTCACCGTTTTCGTTTACAACAGGGTCCATTTGCTTCTGACCGTCTGCCTCTTTAGCTTCTAATGAGAAAATGTTTTCTGTTTCAGTAACAGTCGGTGAAGTTTCTGGTGCAGCCGCTTTTTCTCCAGACTCCAACTTAGGTAGCGTAACCTCAACGGTGTGTCTCTCTTTTCCTCTACCAAGTGATTCTGTCTTAGTCCATACATTTGCGCCAGGGATGTCAGCAACAGATTCCTCAACGATTTTTGCCGCTGCCATAGCGTCCTCTTCTGTATCGAATTCTAGAGGAGAATCAGGGTTGTTAGCATCAGACGGTCTACCCCCTAAATCTGTTTCTCCTTTACCGTTTACAGGCACACTAACAGTTTCTTCTGTAGGAGTATACCCCTCTTGTATTTTATTAGACCATGCAGTAATACCGTCCGTTGACACGCTTTCTCCTGGCGCAATTTTTAAAGTAGAACCCTGAGGCAGCGCACTGTTAATTGCGCCTATTGTAGCGTCTATATTAGCATCCTCAGATACGTCTACATTTAAAGAGTATTCGTTCTCCCCGGTCTTCTCGGCTACTACATAAGAAGCATCTGTTTTTCTATCGGGCAAAGCAACAACAGCCTCTACATCTCCTGTTTCGTCATTTACGTATTTACCCACAGAACCAGTCTCACCATAACTTAATTCCTCGTCTAATTTTAACGACTTAGGTTTACCGTCTGCTGGTCTGATTCCTATATCATCAGTATTAAGCTCTTGCGTTAGAGCGCTTTCACTCTTCTGTTCTGGAGTAACCGTAGGTAATTTCCCCTCTCCTGTTGACTCATCAGCCTTAAACTCATTCCAACTTCTCTTTGTTAATGAGCCGTCTTCGTTAACAGAATACAGGTCGAAGTTCTCAATATTTCTTGCCGATGGATTCAATACACCAATGCCACTAGACTCATCTAAATTAGATTGGTTGACAAAACCAGAATTAGGGACTACGTCACCTTCCGCTATCGTACCGTCTTTTGACACTATTACAAAACCACCAGATACGTCTTTAGTACCAGAACCATAAACTTTGCCTTTTTGGAAGTTTGGTGATTGACGATTTTGCTCTTTTGTTTGAGCGTCCATCAAAGACTCATTAGGCTCGGCATTAAATGCATCCACATCCTCATTTGCTCCAACTACCCGACCAGAGTTAGCCCAGCTCTCAATGGCTTCTCTGCTTCGTGTCTTATGAGTCCAAGAGTTTTCATTGATAACAGTAACATCATCAACCTGTCCGTTTTCGTTAACAGGAACAACCTTGCCTGTTTCCTCCTCTTCGACTGCAGCCTTCGGCTTGCTTTTTATGTAGTCTGCAACACCAAACAAGGCCTCAACCATATTTCCGGTGTTATTGTCATTTTCTACTTTGATGTCAACATCACCTCTTTCAGCAGGGTCTGATTCCGCATATTGCCTTACAGCTTGAATAAAGTCTTCTTTGGTCATCTCCTCTCCATTGAAGATATACCTGCCATTATACTTGCTTTCAATGGCATTTTTAGCATCTAGAAGTGCTTTTATCTGTGATTCCGCTGCGCTTCTTACCGTTGCTTGGTCAGAGGAATTGTATGTATCTACGTTGTCTAGAATAGCTCTGTTTATCTGGTCAAGTGAAGCCTTGTCTTCATCAGAGTAGTATTGAATTCTTTCCTGTGCTCTTGCTTTAATTTGAGACAGTTCTTGAGTGACCTTTTGTAGCTCTTCTTGAAGCACTTGTTTTTGAGACTGTTCCCTTGGACTTGCATCAAGTCCTATCTCATTAATTGCGTCTTTAATGTCTTGCCGTAAATCCGACAAATCCATGAATTCTCGCAAATCAACACCCAATGCTGCCTCACTAAGTCGCTGATGCATTCTAGCATTATTGTATTCAGAAACAGTATTAGTTATCCCCATAACAGGGCCAGATGCTATTCCAGTGGTAATCGATACATCGCCTAAAACCTCTGGTCTAAATTCATCACCAGCAATTACACGAGCTGAACCCATTACTCCTGCAGCGATGCTTAGCTCTTCTATTTCCTCAGCGGCTACATTCATAGTACCCATTCCTAAGCCCCTAGCAGTTGGAGATAGCAATACATCCCGAACTCTACTGCCCTGTGGGGCTAAGTAATTTACAGCTCGCTCATAAGCCGCTCTTCTTGCTGCAAGAGTCTGTGTACCTATGTCATCTGCAATACCAAGGCTCGCTCTTGTAGCCCTGAGGTTACCCATTCCTATCCACGTAATTGTACCCTCTATAGCAGATGCAGATATGGCTAATGAAATTTTTTGTCCCTCTGTTAAATCACCACGGTCTCTGTAGTTCTCGTATGTTTCAAAGAATGCTGTCCCTCCTGCCATTGCGGGTAAAGCCCCTGGAGCTGCTCCCCCAACAACAAGGTATGGCATTGTCTGTGAAACCTGTAAAAATATTTTAGTCCAGGCTAAATCACTGTCTCCATCCTGGAACATTTCTGTTGCTGTACGATTATCGTAAGGGTCTAGGCCAAGCTCTAGCTGAGTTCTTATGTTTCTAGACTGTTTGTCTTGCTGCCATTTTTCAGCGTATTCTGGAGAACCTAAAGCATCGGCAAAGAATATACCTATATCGTTAGACTTATTCATTATGAAGTCTGATGTCCAAGACCTTGTGTAAGGCAGTCTTATTGGACCACCCATATCGAAAGCAAGTGAATATGTGTCCTGTATAAAATCCATAGCGCCATTCAGGTCCATTTTATACCCAGCCGATTCCATGGCAGTCCACATGTCTTCATATCTTCCGCTTTCCCATTTAGCTTTAGCGTTACGATACCTTTGCTGTTCTTTTTCCATCTCATACATATTGGTAGCTACATTTAGCTCCATCATTTGAGATTCTAGAGAACCACGTATATAAGAAACTTTATCTCTTAGAGATTGCATTAATTCAGCTATTTCGTCCTCTGACAGAGCAGCAATTTCAAAATCTGCGGGTAGCAATCCAACGCCTTTAGCAGCGTTAACGACATCCTCTTGCCTAATACTTATGCCCCGCATCATTAAATCCGCATTTGGACCAGTGAATTCTAATTCATTCCTATCTACGTATGAAAAATATTCAGTAAGTGCAAAGGCGGTTTCACGGTAGGATGATGTCTTTTCAATCATCTCATCCATCCGTCTTTCATATATACTTTCTGTGCCACGACCAAAGACCATCTCCCCACGTCTATTCAACCAGAAACCCCAATCTCGCATTGCCCGATTGTAGTATTCATCGTTTTCGTAATAAACAGCGGCTCTTTCTAGATTTGCCTCATCTATCTTCTTGGCTTTCCAGGCGGGATAATTTGCGTAAGGGTTATCACCTGTTTTATCGGACTCCGGGACACTTGGGTCTTGCATATAAGCATCTCGGCTCCAAGATTCTTCACGATTTAATGCATCCTCACGATACGCCTGTGCGAGATGGTACACATCTCTCATGTCTGCGCCAAAATCGAAGGGTTGAGCTAAGCCGTAATTGAGTGCCCAATCTGAGTTCCATACCTCTTGCAAATCACCATAATCGTTTGTGACAATGGCCAATTCACCGTCAGAAACTTTATTTAGTAACTCGGTGTTTTTCTGAATAATTTCTCTATCAGTGTAAGAATGGAAGAAGTTTCTTCTCCTGTGTTCTGATACGTCCTTTGCCCATTTAAATTGCTCCATGGCAACTTGCTCTCCGTATCTTTCTTCAACGAGCTTATACTGCTTTTGCTCATCTATGGTTGGGTAGTATAAACCGTTACGGTAATTACCATGGTTGTAAACATCATATCCTTCATCACCAATCAGCTCTAATTTTCTTCGCTCAGCTTGATATCTTTGGTATATAGTATTCTCTTCCTCCGTTACTACCGTTCTATCTTCCTCAACAGTCGACACAGTTCTTGCTTCTGTTATAGGCAAAAATCTTTCTTCACGAAGCTCAAAAAAGTTTGGCTCCTCTTTGTAAAGTCCTTCAAAAGTTGGGGGAGTGATTCCGTATTGGCTATATAAATCCAGACTAGCACCTGGGATACCGAGTGAGGACGCCATCTCTGCTGTCGCAGCGTTTTCTTGAGCCTTATTGTTATAATCAATAAGCTCCTGTACAGCCGACAAATGACCCTCTAGAAAAACTTCGTCATACACGCCAACGTCAGAGTACTGGTTTCCTATCTCTGCATTAAGTACTTTTCTAAAATCATCTAGATTTGAAATTCCGTACTTATTCAGAAAGTCTGTTGTGCTTTTTTGAAATTCCTCTCGTGAAAGACCATGGTCGATATCCCATTTTGGGCTAGCCGTGCCATCTAAATTATATAGAGATTCAGATGCGTTATACAGGTCAGCGTTGAAGTCACTTAAGTTAAAAATTACTTCAGTTGAAACGCCATTTGAGGTCTCGACATCAGCTGTTTCAGCGACTCCAGAATCTGAAGGTGTAACTTCTTGAACCCCAGTGGATTGAGATTCCGTAGATTCTTTTTTTTTATCACCAAAGGAATGCTTGTACCAGTCATCATAACCAGTAGTAATCCCTAAATCACCGTGTACTTTTTGCGAATAAGATTCGTCTGTCTGTAATTTATTTACAAAGCTGTTGAAGTCTTCACTAACACCTAAATAGTCGTATAACCTCTGTAGATACTCTTCGTTCATACTGAAAGTAAGTTACTTTATATGCCTTACAAAGATAGGTAATTTCAGAGTACTATTATATAGGACTACAATGTGACAAAAGATTAATCGACACCAAGGATATCTTTTATGTCGTATGTTGCTTCTACTAATGTCTCAACGTTAGGGTCAACACCTTTGTAATCTCTACCCCTTGAGAATTCCTCTATAAACATATCCTTCATATCCCTGCTCATACTAGCCCATTCTTGACTAGTAAGTTCATCAAGAACAATAGCAGACTGAGCACCACTCATGTTAGGTAATCCAAGGTTAGGGGCTCCAGAAGAAATCTCTTTATGGAGTATTAATTTTCCATTTATATCAATACCCATACCTACAATTCTAGCATTAAACGCAGGCATATCATCACCTAACCGTATATCGAAACTTTTTCTGAGATTTTCTGGTAGACTTAAGTACCTTACTAATTTTTTGTCCTGGTCTGCATATGATATAGTACCTCCAGTCAGCGTAGCCTTAGCGCCCTCGAATTCTATTAAATTTCTTTTCGCTACGGTAGGACTTGGTCTATTCTTTATTTCCTCATCTGTAGGTTGTTTATACCGCGTTGTTACCAATTCTTTAATCTTTTCCTCGTAAAACAACCTCGATGACTCTGTGACTTCCTCGTCATCTGTGAATTGACTTATTAGCCCCAAATACTTATCTGCTGCAATTTTATTTCTGTTTTCCGGCAGGTCTGGTAAATCATCTGGCGCTACATCTTGTGCCAATCCATCGTCACTAATAAGGTAACTACCTAGAACATCATTTGCAAATTCTACATCGCTAGCATTACCGAATCTCTTGTTGTACATTAAAATCACACGGTCTATAGCATCTTGAAGTGTACCCGATTTAGAAATAGCTACAGACTGCTCTTTTACAAAATTTTCTGGGTTTACATATTTACCTAAATCTGCTTTAGGGGTATACATGAATGCATTGTTAGAATTGATTTCTGTACCATAGTAGGTAGAACGAAGTGCAGGGACATACCCCTCACCGTCTCTAATCATAACCTTACCGTCCTTGAATACAACGTCCCCTGTTCTGTTAATCCAGTCAGTATAACTTTGGCTAGCCTCTAAAGGGTTTTCGGTGAATCCTTCAAATCCATCTTCCTTGCCCTTTTGATATGTATTTCCAGCGTTGTCTAGAATAGTTGTTCCCTGAGTTATCATTTCATTTAACTGAGCTGCAGCTGCTTCCATTCTAGATAAGTCTCCCTGAGAACCTGTTTGGTAGTAATCGATAGCCGCTGGTCTAAACACATTGTCAAATTGCATTTGAACAGACTGTCTATACACACCCTTTAGTTTGTCTATGCTTGCGTAGTATTCTTTTTCGGCATTAGCAACCGTTGGTTTCTTTTCTAATGCCTTTCTTCTTGCAGCTTCTTGAGCCGCATAAGTTTGGTCTATTTTAAACCCTGTCTCTCCTAATTTGGGTACTTCGAAAACTACTTGTCCTAACGGCCCTACCATTACTTTTGTTTTTTAGCGTTTCTCTCAAACCTTCTAAACAGACTTCTAGCAAAAGGACTTTGCTTGGCAATCTTCTTAGCTTGAGATGGATTTAAAATATATTCGTTACCTGTAGCTTCACCCACCTTTTCTCCATTCTGTATTAGGTGTACAGGGTTAGTATCGTGATTAAACTCACCATTGGTCATCATACCTCCACGCTCTCTAACAGTAATAGGCTGTGCGGGGTTTGGAATAGGGTACAATGGTTCCCCAAAAGGATTTGCCCCTGTGGTTGGGTCAAATTTTCCGTCACCAACAGGTTCATATCCAAAAGGAGAAGATGACCGACCTCTAAAAGACTTCTCTGGTGGGGACGGTGGCGGAGGTGAGGGGAGCAGAGGTGGCTGCTGCTTATTCTCTCTTTTTTTAGCTCCATACGCATACATAAGACCTTCTCCAGCAGAGCCTAGTCCAGCACCTATATTTCCAAGGGCTGCTTGATACGCTTGGTTTGCATAAGCCATCTGTTGCTGAGCACGTTGCTCTTTCATCTGAATAGTGCTTTGTTCTGCTGCGGCTAGTTGTGCGCCTGCGGCCAACCTAGCTTGACGCTCTTGATTAAGCATCTGGGTTTGGGCAGCAATAGAGCTTCCAGTAACTGCTGGTAGACCACCTACCAATGCTCTGCCCCCAGCTCCTTGAAGAGCCTGTACAGATGTTGCTAAATTAGCCTGAATAGCATCCGTTTGCATCCTAGCCAACTGAGCGTCATAGGCGTTCTTATAGTTCTCATAGAACTGAGATGGTGTATCCAATGAAGGGGCTGATGCCTTAGCTCTTTCAAATTCTCTTCTAGCTCTAGGTAGCTGCGTCAAACCATACACAGCCTGTGCTCCACCTAATACTGCTTGAGCTTGACCGCCTGTAGCGGCCATTGCCCCCAGCTGTACAGCTTTATTTATATCGAACTCTTCTGCCATATTGCAAATTTAGTGTTTTTAATTGATTCTGTCGTTGTGCAGTCTAGACCTGTCGTAGCTTAAAGATAATGCATGTACCTCAAATTTAGAGGTATTTGCACTTGTTATCCTAACTTTCAAGAATACGTCTCTCATAGGGTCTCCGTCTATTCTAGATGAGTGCTCTACGAATATGTCATCACCAACAACAATACCAGTAATTGCGTTAGTACATTGTATTGTTTTTCTATCTGTAATCCCATCAATAATCTCACCAGTAGCGATAAGGTTAGAACCTGAAGCTGTTTTTAGCTCGTCTCCAACTACAAACGGCAATCTATTGACTGGTGTAGTAAAGGTGATGGTGTTGTTAATAGTGTCTATAGACTCCACCTTACCTATGTATATCTGATGTTCTGTAGATGCAGAAGTGTCTCTGAAAATCATACCGTATCTATGACCTTCTCTGACATCGAAATCAGAAGAGCCGATAGTAGTGCTTTGTTCAGAATTACTCAGTGTAGCGCTCCAATTACCATTACCCTCTATACCTAATGCCTCGTATACTTTAACCATAGATGGATTGAAGTTAGACACAGACTCAATAATAGAGCTGTATTGCGTACCATAGAAGTTGTTTCTAGTAGTATTCACATTGTGCTTCCACATCATGCCTGCATCAGTCTCAAAGAAGCTAAACAACTCGTTATTAATGTTCACGTATGATGTAGGCTTAAAGCTGTATTTAGACCCCCATACACCCTCTTTGTGCTTGTATGCAATAGTGAATCCAGGCTCAACCTCTTCAGAAGGGCCAAATGTAATCGAATCTCCCTCACATGTTGTTGACGGAATAGACAATATACCTGTCGCTAAGTTTAGCTGACCAATGGCGCTGAAACTGTAGGTAGAATCCGTAATTAGTACATTGATGGTTGCGGTGCTTCCAGCAAACGCTGAATCTACTAATATGCTGTTGGTCTGAAATACAGAATCCAAGAATACTATACCGTTACCCACGTTCTGCCACTGACCACAATATGTGTTCCATAGGTTACCCCATATATTCCACAATACAGTGTTTGGAGTAAAGACTATGTTTTGTACCAAGAATTCATCACTAGCGGTAACAGGCACATCGTAAGAAGTTGAACCAATAGTAATTGCTAGGTTATATACAGGCTCTACTGTAACTAGGTACTCATCATTGTCTGGGTCAAATCCACCAACAATACGAACAGAATCTGTGCTTACCGATAGGTTCTTAAACTTATCCTCAAAGAAGCTGCTCATTCCGTTATCGCTGATAGGGGTGATTCCATCACCACCTAACTTAATAACCTTGCTAGCATTTGCATCAGAAAAATATACTACGCCAAAGCGTTCAACCACAGACTCAGGGCTTGACGTTCCGTAGTCCCCAGCGTAGTAGCTAGGTACTCCAAGTACATTTCTACTTGCCGTTACATTAGAAGCTCCGTCAGCAAATTCAATGACATTTTTGCCAACAGGTAGCTGAGAAGCTTTGCTTTGCTGTATTACCGTTAAAGCATCACCTCTAGGGACTAATGAATTAATTGGCCCGTATATCAAGTCTAAATCAGTCCAGTTTGCTAGACTAGGGTTAAAGGAGCTTAAGTTGAGTCTGTCGGAGTCTATGACGTATGGGTCTGAATAAGTTATAGAAGACCTCCTTCTTATTGTCTTAGAATCTGGTATAAATGCATACGGTTTATTTCTAGTGAATCCTTTTGAAGCATAAAAATCACTAATTCCGTAATCCTCAACAAAATCAACGATAGTGCTAAAGCTACTTTCATCCCAGAAACTAGATAGAACTAAATTACTTCTTACGTTATCGTCTCTTGTAATCAATCTTCTCGCTCTAAAGAAAACATCCCCTGTAGTGACTGTAATGTTAGCATCGGAAAAATTACTTATGTTAAATGCTCCTGTCTGAGCGGATACTGTTCCTGTGTATTCATATACGTATGTTCCGTCTGTATTTATAGAGACAGATGTTATTTCTATCAGAACTGCACCAACAATGACTTGGTCACCAACATATAGCCTATCGCTTGATGTTGCCCCGCCAGAGCCGTCTATGTCAAGTGTTACGGTTGTAGTGGCTGTTACATCCCTGTCCCCATAATGCTGTTCGTCTATAACGTCATATGTTTTACCAACGCCATAGTATACTTTATCTTCTATTTCTTTTTTAGGGGTATATACCTCTATAATAGCTTCTTTGTCCCATATACTATCACCGCCTTGAACCGACCTAAAATCATATCCAAGCTCGTTATTAGCCTCTATTTTTAGAGCGTACCCATTTTTAGCCTGGTAGTTGTACCCAGCTGGAGCAAGAAACTTATCGCTTTCTTGAGAAAGCTTTTCATACCCTAAAACCTTAAATTCCTTATCAGAAGGGTAAACGTAATTCCCAGAGTTATCTGTATATCTAAGCACCCTGACCATATCACCCTCCTCAAACTTGTATTCTAACCTTGAGCCAGCTCCTTCTCTGTATGAATTTTTGGTTCCCTCTAATGTGTTTAGTGATACATAAACGTTTCCAGATACAAATTCATCTTTATCTTTAGGCAATAAGCTGTTACCCGTTGTGTATTGTACGAAATTATCTACATCAGTATTACCAGCATAAACGATTTGCCATTTCTTAGCCCAGCTGGGTGCGTCAGTTTTTATCCTGAAGTCTATTTCTGCACCACCCTTTTCAGTACGGTCTGAAGTGGGTTTTACGAAAACACTTTCTAATTCATTAACACCACCCGCACGTCCTCTATCATCCATGTATACGATACCGAATGAGTGATTTGCATTAGATTTAAATGAACGATATCCGTCAAGTTTTTCGGCAACGTAGGAAGATGTCCCTGAGATACCGCTTTTTTCGTAAGTAACTTTTTCTGTTTGCGGATAACCAAGCATGACGTTAAACCCTGATTCACCACCAACCTTCTGTCTTTCAGAAGATGTAACTTCAACAGCTACTGGGTAATCTGTTAATGCAGTTGGTATATATTCATAGTCTATTATTTCTGCGGCTTTTACGGAAATTGACGCTCCTGAAAATTTAAGGTTAAATGTTTTTATATCGCCCACTAAATTCCCTTGTTGCAGGGTGAATGAGGCAACACCCTCTAACCAAACTTTTGCTTTTGTTTTGCTAATTAAACCCAGAATGCCTTGTTCAGCATAAACACTTCCTGTTTTTTCTAGGCTCCTGTCTCCATCTATTACACCATGAAATACTTTTGTTGATAGTCTGTTATTTATATCTGCTATCAATTGTGATTTAGATAATGAAGAAGTATTTCTGTATACTTCTTTAAACACAGTGTTTCTTATAGGAAGTACCCACTCTTCTTCTCCAACGTTACCAGTGCTTTGAAACCCAGTTTTAAAGACCATATTATCTAATAATTTATTAGACAATAAATCTTTATCTACCTTGAAGTTGAAAATTAATGGGTAATATTCTAAATTTTTATATGCCTCTATAGTGACTTTCTCAGCAACCCATATAAATTCTATATGGATAAAAGAATTTGCCGGGAGCGTTGATGGTAAATTAGAATAGTCTAATTTTACTTCGTAGTTCGTGGTGGTAGAAGCCTCAAGGTTACTGTAGAACGGTAAAGACCCATCTTCAACATAAGCTTTAACGGTATATGTATTCTCCTTACCCTTGTATACAGCATTAGATGTCGTTTCTGGTAAGTGATTTTCGTATCCCTCTGTGTAATTACCGTACATCAATCTGTTTCCAGATATAGCTTGAGATTTAGCTAATTGAGGCACATTGTCAAAAGACTTATTCACCTCGTCTAACGATAATGGAACGCCAAGATTTTTATTAGCAAAGTTTACTGTGTATACACCAGAGGTGAAATTGTTATTTAATTCTTTTATTTCAAAGAATTTGTCAGAATTCAGTTCGCGAGCGTATACTGTTATTTTATCTACATCAGCAACACTGTTTCTAACAAATACATTTATCTGATTGAAAAAGTCTTTATTGGTTGGAGACAGAAAATCAGCCTTAGCTTGTGTAGAAGCAAAGCTAAATGATGACCACTCCGACAAAGCGGAAACCTCACCGTCAAGATATTTATATCTATAGGCAAACTGAAAATGCTTTTCTCTGATATCGTTTCTTCCTAACGATGGATTATTTACTAAAGCATAACTAGGCGCAAAAAGAGGTCTCTGTTTAGCGACAGTTAAAGACAACAGCTTCTCTTCATCAGTACCTGTGGTCAATGATACTGGATACCCGCCAGTAATGAGTCTGTTGATGTTTACCTTCATTGGAGGGTTGACATTGTCCGTCCAATAGAATAATGTCTCATTATCCTCATTTACGATGACATCACATGCAGCGTAGCTAAACTTCTTAAAGTTCAGAACGCTGTCTTCGTACAGCTTTTGGTATTTACCACTAGTCATGTCTAGTCTGTATATACCGTGATTCTCATTACTGTTCCATACTAAAAACAGAATTTCTTTATTCTTGTCATTAGATACAGAACCAATAACACGGTTAGTCCCCGCAGGGAATTCATCTGCTGCAGTTTTAAAATCGACAACCTCTGTACCCTTGACATTCTTTATAACCCCTCCAGTCCCTTCGGCATCATTAGATACACGGACGTTAAGGTTATCTGTCATCTCAACAGACTTTACAAGTTTCTGGTCAGTATCTGAATTTAGGTACTGAGGTATGAGTTTGTCAATAGCCATAGATTAACCCTTAGGGCTTTGCTTGTAATTCTTTCTAATAGTCTTGAGAGCCTCTTCCTTAGTAAATGATTTGAGTCTAGCATTCGCTAATCTTCTCTCATTGTAGTACTCCTGTCTAGCTCTCATTTTCTCCCCAGCCGGAACGCTAGATTTACGCTCAATAAGTCTGTAATAGATATAAGAGCGCAATGCGTTCTCTGCGTAAATATGGATGGATGGGTTTGTACTTCTCGCTTCATCAGCAATGTATTCTATAACGATTTCGCTATACCCCGCAGTAGAGTATAGTTCTATTCTGTTTTGCTCGTAGTTGATGCGGAACTCTCCTGAATACATACCACCACCAATACCATAGGCACGGCCAATGTTTCCTTCATATAGGAAGTTTCTAAAGGTGTAGCTTTCGAAGTCCGCTGTAGATGCTCTACCCACACCGTCTTCTTTAGCGTCTACCCTATCATATACGCCATCGCCATCTGAATCAATGTTATTTCCAGCAGCGTCTGTTTTGTACTTCATAGCCATGTTCTGATTCTTGTTCTCACCGAACACATAAATCAGACCGTCAGAGCCTATAACACCAATCTTGGTATAGTCTACAAAGTCATCGGGTAGTTCAACTGTATCGTTTTCCGTGTTTACAGACAGTTTAAGAGACTTTATCTTCTTCTGAATGTCAAAGTTCATTTCACGGATTCCACGTAGCGCATAGTTGCGTATAAGCATCCCACTAGCATTATTGCCGTAGTCATCACCCTCCAAGGTGAGCATAAAGTCATTAACTATCTGGTCTACTGAAACTGTATCTCTAGCCATTTATTATTGCTTTTGTTTCTGCTCCTCACCGTTGGCGTATGCAAATACGTCTTGGTCACGCAGGTTAATACCAATCATCTTACCAATCTCTATGATTAATTGCGGAACATAGTGGTCTGGTAATTCAAAGTCTACAGAGGTAGTAGGGTCAAACACTTCCGTTGAAGCACCCAAGTTTGTAGCGTTATATCTAGGGGACAAAGCTGTTCTCGCTCCTGTGCTTACGTTTCTGCCTTCAGGGTACTTGTAGTATTTTACTTTAATCTTCTTGATGCTCGTAGGGAACACTTCAATGTCTTCTGATAGTATGGCTACAGGATGATTCTCTGATGGGGCCGACAGGTCTGATTGCAGGATGTACTCTATTTTAGATTCATCGTATACAATATCAATGACTGTAGATGAGCTTGTGCCAAATACGTATGCTCCGTGAGTTTTCATGGAGATTACTCTAGACATATCCTCAGGCTTAGCAAAAACACCATTAGCCTGTGATACAGTAGACTCCTTAGAGAAGTACGCTAAATCCTCTTGTATTCTTTTCAAATGTGATTTATCACCCGCTCCATCAATATTACTTCTTCGGTAACTCTGAGCCTTTACTGTTTCAGTGAATAAATCATTAAATATCTTATTCTGGGCAATAGTAGTAAACGTGTTAAACACTTTGGGTGTAATAAAACCACGCTCATCCTTATTAGCCAGATTTTTCAGTGCCGAATAAACTTCGTTTACAGATGCCATAATCTTTATATTCTGTTACAAAGATACAAAAAAGAAGGGGCTGCTTTTAAGCAACCCCTTCGTATACAGTATGTTATAAATGTAACTTATCCGTTACATTAGATTCTACTTAGTTGATTTTCAATTTCCTCTAAAACAAGAGCGCCTTTCTCAGATAAACAGAATCTAGTGGCGATGTCAATAGTATCGCTACCTGCAGGAGTGGCAACAATTAATCTGTTGCTATCAAACCATTTCATTCCATCTGTGTCGCTTTTCAGAATCTGGAAATCTACCGCACTCATAAGGGTGCTCTTAACCTTTACTACTGGGTTGTCAAACATTTCAATGAAACGCTTAGGATTGGATTTAGCTTCACGAAGCAATTCACGCTTAATCTCTAGGTTTTTCTGACTAGTGTCAATGCCTAGGTACATGGCTATAGGAAGTAGTTCGTCAATAGATTTGTCTCTAACCAACCCAACAGCATCTAGTGATAAGAATTCTCTGTCTAGCTCAACGCTAGCTTTTCTTTCTGTGTCAACTAGATTAAACACTTTTCCTCCGTTTGCAACATTGTCTGGGTGTAGGTCCAAGTAGCGCTGTAGATTTGGTTTAGTGTAGGGAACTAATATGTTCTTGTTTCTAAACATAATCTGTTCTCTAATGATATTTTCGCCTTGCTCGTCAGCCCAAACAGACATCTCGTTAGGAGAGTATCTAAGCTGTCTTACAGTGCCTGTCTCATTATCGAATACAGTAATGTTACTTTGCTTGAGTTTGTACCATATACCACCGCCTTTTTGAATGGTATATATCTTGTCTTTTTTGGATTCATCTACTACGTTACGCTTTACCTTGGTAGCACTTGTAGATGGTGTAGATATTGGGGCTGAAGTAGTAACAGCCTTAGGGGTAGCCTTAGGAGGTCTACCAACGCTTTTTTTAGCAGTTGTTGCCATTTTGTTTATGTATTAAATAAAATTAAAAAAAAGAGGGTGGGGGCGAACCCCCACTCCTCATATAAGCTGTGCTTACGCTTTAATCAACATGTGACGGTTAGCAGCACGAGTAATCAAGTTACACTCAGAACGGTAGTGGAATTCTACGTTGTCCTTAGTAGCGTTAGACGCACCAAGTACAGAGCCAATCATCCAGTGTTCCATTTCACGAGAGTATCCGTTAGCAGACTTGAAGTTCATTTCCAAAGCAGGAGCTTTCTCACCAGTCTTAGCATCAGCAACCTGAGCCATTGGTACAGCAGCACCGTAGAAATCTGAATCAGCCAACAATGTTGGGTCGTTCAACAACTTCCAGTCGTGCTTGTGGAATGTGTATCCACCACGAGCGAAGCTGCGGAAACCTAGAGTCAAAGCTGTTTCTGGGCTGTTTTGGAATGAACCGAAAGCAGCAGCACCCACTGTAGTAGCAGAAGTACCAGAAGCCAATTGACCAGCAGCCAACATATCATCGATAGCCAAGTCTTGTGCACGGTTTACGTAAAGAGCGTACTCAGAAGCAGCACCTTCTTTATCGAATACCTTAACGATATCATCAACTTCAGCGATAGTGTTGATAAGACCAGACTGTACGATACCACGGTCTTCGATAGCAGAGAAGTAACCTTCAGAACCATCGATGTCAGTAATACCAGAAGCAGTTACCTTCTCACCCAACAACATCATCATTTCACGCTTGTCCATGAAACGCTGACGAGTATCAGCCTCAGACTTCAAGTACCAGCGGTAGTCTCCGTTACCCAAGTTAATCCAACCGATGTTAGTAGCTTGAGAACCAGTTACGCTGTATACTTCTTTCATAATCATGAAAGGATTCACACGCTTAGTGATACCGCTTTCGATGAATTCACCTGGTTGGTCAGAACCTTGTGCGTACAAGTTACCGATTACAGGAACTTCAGCAGAAGCATTCAATGAAGCAGCAGAGAAGCCGTCAGAGCTTAGTGCAGTAAGAGTGATAGCAGCACTTGAGATACCTGTTACCAAAGCACGCTCAGAACCGTTTACCAATACTACGTCTTGTAGACGTACAATTACATCACTAGCAGAAGCAGCAGTCAATACTACAGTTGCATCAGCAGCTGTGATTGCAGCCATAGAGCCAGCTTGCTTCTTGTGCAAACGCTCTTCTTCCCAGTATTGTACTTCATCATTAGTTGCAACAGCTTTTGTTGCACCTACCAATTGTAGGAATCCTGTGATTCCTTGATTTCCGTAAGTCTTAATAAGAGCGTCACGGTTGTCTGGTTTGTTAACCAAGTCATACAACGAAATGTATTTCGCTGCGTCTAATTTTTGCAACTCGAAGTTGTTTCCAGCTGGGTTGCTTCCAGCCAAACCATAAGTTACGTTACCTAAAGTAGCCATTTTTTATCAAATTTTAAATGTTAAGCCATTATCGTTTAATCCGAGCGCTTGACGAACTTGCTCTTCTACGTTAGGTACATTACTCTGTCCGGTATCCGCAACCTTATTTGGAGAATACTGCACGTTGGCAGCTTTATCCACTAGGTTACGCTGTCCCTCTCCAAGTCCTTGCTGATAAGCTGTTTTTACTATCGTTTCGATATTATCTAAAACAGTTTGGTGCATGTTCCACTTTTCGAAGTCCCACTTTCCAGAGTTGTCCATATACGCAGAGAAAAAGTTTTCAATCTGCTCATTCTTAGACTTGAGTTGATTCTTGTAGTTATCTTCTAGTCCGAATGTAAACGATTTGTCTTTTGACAACTGAAACTCAATGCCGTCCAATGCATCGACCTCAGAGGACATATCGTTAATCCATTCTTCATTGATGATACTTTCGTATTCTTGCTGCTGTTGCTGTTCACGTTGTGGAGCGGCAAACTGAGTTCGAACACCTTCAATCTCTTGTCTAGCTTTATCTGCATCTACCTTGAGCTGAATTTGCGATAGACGAACTTCATTTTCATTGTACACATCTGCGTCCAGTTTGTACTTGTTGTTGACTAGAAGCTCTAAATCGCTATCAGACAAATCGCCATATTGACCTCTCAATTGCATTTTCACAGCAGACAGGTCATCCATTTCGGATGTATCCAGCGCCTGATATGTAAACCAATCTCCTGGGTCACGGCCAGTCTGTTTAACGAATTCATTAATCGCAGCTACACGCTCATCGATTTCAACAGAATTATTCTGAATACCGTTGATTTCATCAAAACTGCTCACTTGCTTACCTAGTCTTTCACTCAGGTATTCAAGCATTGCGGCTTCCATTTCCTCTTCGGAATACTCATCATCTTCTTGTAAAGAACTTTGAGACTGTGTTTCTACAGCCGTCTCTTGCTGTTGTTCTACCTGCACAGGTTCTTGAGACTGTTGTGCTTCTTGCACTGGCTCCTGCGCTTGTGGCTCCTGAGGAACTTCTTGTGGTTGCTCTTGAGGTGTTTCTTGCACAGGTTCTGCTGGAGTCTCTTGAGGCTGCTCTGCAGGCTGTTCCAAACTGCTTGGCATATCATCAGATACGGACATTCCCATATCTCCTACCAAGCTCTCTAAATCTTTGTTTAAATCACTCATTGTTTAATAAATTCAATTACGTTACAAAATTAAATAAAAAAGGGATACATTTTATTGTACCCCTTTGTCAGTCAGTTATTTAGACTATTTTCTAAACTTGCTTACTTTTTTAGCAATAGACTTAGGCTGTTTTACAAACTGCTTGCCCTTTTTATTGCCACTTGACTTAGCCCTGTTAGTAGCTCTTTTTTCCGCTGGTGTCAAAGCTTTCCAAGCAGCGTCTGGTAAGTATCTCTTTTTTCCTCTGGATGGTTTGCCGTCAGAGGTTCTCCATTTTTGTTTTGTCCACTTACTTAATTTGTTGCTTGACTTCTTAGCACCTTTATAACCTCCCCCGGCTTTCTTATATCTCGCTACAGCAAGCTGCGCTTTTCGTGCAGACCACTGACCAGCACGGCCACCCTTCGTTCCAGCCTTTACAGCCGCAACGATGCGTTTCCATAATCCGGGTTTTGTTTTTTTAGCGGTACTCATGTTTAGCTTCCACAGGCCTCACAGTCTTCTGGGTTATCAATATTGCAAGTTGGTTGTTCTGCTTTTTCAAGCATATCGACAAAGTCTTCGAAGCTGTTGTCTGTAGACATAATTTTAAAGTGTAAAAGGTTAAACAAAAAACGAGGTGCTAAGGTACAAATAATACTTACTTGCCCTTAACAGCGTCAACTACATCTTTTGCTTCTTTTACAGTTTTAGAATATCTCTTTCTAGCCTCTGCCCATGCAGCAAGAGCCTTCTCATCTAGCTCGGTAAAACCTAACCAGTAACCCCAAAATCTCTTGTGGGTTTCTTTAATCCAAAGCCAAAATACTTTTAAATGTTTCATACTATTTGTTTTTTAATCTTTCATTTTCTTTTTCGAGGAATTCTACTTTAACTCTAAGAGCAGAGACCTCTTGGGTTAGTGCAAGAACTTGATTTCTTAGTTCGTCTTTTTCATCACTACTGGTGGCAAGAAGAGCTTCTAGATTTCTTACCCTGTTCTTTAAATCATCCCTGTACTGCACCCCATCATTATTCTCTAGTTTAGACTTTTTTTCCTCAGACCTTACTTTGAGTCTAGCCTCAAAGAATTTCCATATACCAGCAGACCCAGCTACTGTAGCAATAGTTATTATTATTTGTGTTATGTTATCCATTTCTGTGTAGCTGTTCTGTTTTTAATCTCTTTAGGTTTCCAAAAGAAGATATAACCAATATTAACCATCCGTAATGAGATGGGGTAGGTAGACCTATAGTCATTAAATACATAGTCAAGCTTGTGGTATACAATCCAAAAGTCAATGTAGCTGCAATAACCCTGCAATTTAAATCACCTTTTGATATGCAGTACAATTGGTAGAATCCAGATACTATCAATGCTAACTGATAAATAGGCATAAACCCTAGCTCAATAAAGGTAGCGATAGGCGCAAGGAATATAAGAGCCGAAGCCAGCGTAATTTCCGTAGGCTGGCTGTCGCTATATCTCCACAATTGACGTATTCTGTTAAACACCTTTTTCTACTTTTTCCTTAAACACACGCACTGTATTCCAACAAGCAAATAATCCAATAACTATCCACCCTGTTCGGCTACCTTCCATTAGTCCAGCCAGACACAGATTTACAATAGTCATTATAGCAATCAACGTAGCAATCTGAACAGCCAACAATCGCATACGCAATGTACCATTCCATACGACAGCCCACATTTGAAACGCACCCGCAGCTATCGCTGCTGCAACCAACATCCAACTAGGATTATGATGCTCTACAATAATACTAGCTGGCAGGGCAATCAAATGGCAGAAGGAGATAAGAATCTCGTTAGGCTCGCTATCGCTATACCAAAACAGGTCTTTAACTTTCGCTAGTCCTTTTTTCTTCATCACCACTTCACTTTATCTGCCCAATAAGCAGCAGACATTTTGCCCTTGGCTATGTTCTTACGATGGCGTGCCTTAAATGATGCACGTTTCTTTTTCATTCTATCGGACTCGCCAGCTTTAGGTTTACCCGCTGTCTCAGCGCCTTGCTCTCCAAAGCGAATAAGCTTGATTTTATCACCAACCTTAGCCAATACAACGTGAGACTTCTTAGGGTGACTCGGTGTTCTCTTTGGCTTGTTAACACCACTTAACCCATACTTTTTTAGAAGTCTTTTGACCCTGTCTTTTAACTTGCTATCCATTCGACAAAGATATAAAAAAAGAGGGCTGTATTTCTACAACCCTCTGAGTGTAAGTTACTTACAATTGTAAGCTGTTTTAAGTGTCTAAATCAGACATAACTCCAGTGTTTATGTCGATATTTCCAGAACCATATTTCTTTTCAATGGCCTCTTGTTTTTCATGTAAATCAGACTCAGCTGTAAGATATACTTCTTTAGCAGCCTCTTTAGATAATTCAATCTGACCAATTTTGAAAATAGCGCTGTTTAATGCATTAACTGCATTGCGTAGTGATTCTAACTCCTCTGTAGTGAGCTTTCTTTCTTCTGACATATCTTTAAATGAATTTA
>Ga0208767_1000838_pt1 | contig 25201 bp, 21 predicted proteins | sample VirMetDEL_Mar_21_FD_184514 | JGI IMG/M metagenome (GOLD analysis project Ga0208767, IMG submission 184514) | Aqueous microbial communities from the Delaware River and Bay under freshwater to marine salinity gradient to study organic matter... | ecosystem: Environmental > Aquatic > Marine >... | reverse complement strand
AGAGGCGCCCGTTACTGAAAGAGATAGGTTTGTTCCGAAATTAAGTGTTGGAACATTTGCACCTTCCTGAGTTCCGGAATCTTGAATAAAAGGTATGCCGGAAGCGGCATTAATAATTGCATTCTCATCGATCGTAACTCCAGAAAGAGTTAAATCGGCTCCGTCCCATAAAATATATTGAGCTGAATCTCCAAAAACGAATCTTCCATTATCAAGGTCAATATGGGCGCCACTCTCTGAACCTGAAGGAGCTGAGTCCGCATCAGGGATTGCATCTGCTCCTGTATTTTTCATTGTTCCAGCTGTTATACTACCTAAATTGGCTGTAAAAGCGGACAATTCAGTAACAGTAATATCGGCTGCTGTAATAGTATTAGCGTCTAAAATATTGGAAACAATAGAATTAGAAGTGATCATAGATGAAGTAATACTGTTTGCAGCGATTTGATTTGAAGTAATTTGATTTGCAGCGATTTGGTTTGCAGTAATCTGGTTTGCAGCGATTTGACTTGCAGTAATTTGATTCGCTGCAATTTTATCTGAAGTAATTTGATTTGCAGCAATTTGATCGGCTAAAATTAATTGAACATCTAATAAAGCTGAGACCACGGAAGCAGCACTGACATGGCGAGCTATGACGGTATTTGAAGCGATTAAATTAGTAGAGATCTGGTTTGCGGCGATTGCCGTAGCAGTAATCTGGTTTGCGGCGATTGCCGTAGCAGTAATCTGGTTTGCCGCGATTGCCGTAGCAGTAATCTGGTTTGCGGCGATTTGATTTGCGGTAATCTGGTTTGCGGCGATTTGATTTGCGGTAATCTGGTTTGCTGCTATTAGATTAGCAGTAATCTGGTTTGCTGCAATTTTACTGGTTGTAATACTTCCTGATATAAGTAACTCTGCATCTATACTTTCTATCTGTTCCGACCAGTTTGTCCCATCATAAATCCACACATTTTGTCCGGAAGGAGAGCTTTCTGTCCCTGTAAAAAACCATGCCTGATCATTTTCTACAGGATGTCCTGGACGATTAGCCCAAGAAGAGTCCCAAGCAGTGTCGGCTTGTAAAGAAGTTGTTGGAAGAGAGCTAACAGGAACATTCCACCTTCCTGGACCCCTTGAACCTACTCCTGTTACAGAAGCAGTCTGTGTAATTGTAAAAGTAGATTCTTCTCCAAGAGAATTTACTAATATAATGTCGTAATCGATCGAAGCAAACTCCTGAGTTAAGCTACTCATTGGCCCTATAGTTACAAAGTCAGCTCCTGAACCAGAAATTGTTCCAGGAGTTATATTAGTTCCTGTAATAGTTCCTAATCTGAAAGAAGGCTCACTATAAGGGGAAGAAGCGTCGTAAGGAATATCAATACTTCCTACTTTAACTCTTACAGAAGTAGCAGAGTTACCATATAAATAGTTTCCTAAATTTGTCGAATCTTCCGCAATACCTACGGAGGAAGGAGTAAGCGTAATAGTACTGCCGTCAATAGAGCCGGAAGTAACTCCAGAAACCCCTGAATTTGTAGAAAGTGGCAAGTATGTGGAAAAAATTTGTCTTGCTTTATTTGATGTACTTCTTTTCGCAAAAGGAGTACTTACAGCATACCGAATCCAGTAGTATAGAGTTACTTGCGTGGTTGTAATTAAAACATCAGAATAACTATTTCCCTTTGTTACAGCTATCAACTCGGGAGCAGGACTTCCTGTAAACGAACTCTGAGTAGATCGATAAATTTCCACCTCATAATTTGCAGGGTTGTACGTAGATGAATTTGTCCAATTTAAATTAATAGCACCCTTTGAAGTTGTAGAAGTAGTCAAATTTGTGGGAGCTACTGGCGGAGGGTCATTAGCTACACTAGCGTTTTCTGAACTGTATCCTTGTCGTGGTATAGGCGAAATTAAATAAGCAGATTCATTATGTTCTTCCGCAGTCACCTGAACCAAACAATCGTTATTAAAAGTTAGGTTTGTAATTCTAAATATTTTTTCATCCCAACCGAAACGAGGATAAGTTAGCTTAATTAAGCTTCCTGCAACAAGCAGAAGACCTTTTGGGGCCATATTAAAAGAAATTTTTAGACCATATCGAGATTGTTCAAGATATTGACGAGCATTTATTCTCGCATTAAAGTAGTTAGTAACATAAGGAGTTTTAAAATCCCCCTTCTTAGAAATATTTCTATCTTCTATTAAATAGTTAGAATCAAAGAAAGAAATACTTCTACTCTCAAACCGATTTTGTGGATCTGAGATACCTACCGTTACAGTATTATATGTCCCCCTCTGCCCAGAATCTTCAATATTGATCGACCCAATAATATCATCTTCTGTTAATATTTCAGCGTTATCAAAAGTGCCTGACTGAGTTTCTACCTCTAATTCATATTTACCATTTGAGTAACGTAAAATACCGTTAAAATGATTTAACATACTATTTATATTATCAAAGATAGATGACGAAGTATCGATAATAGTATTAGTTTGGTGGCGGGTAACTTCTCGTTGGTTCTGAGAATTCCACCCTAAATATTTCCAGTATTTTACGTCGTCTGAATCATATAAAGAATATCCAGAAATTAAAGTATTTACAGAATTTAATTTTTTAACTACAGGGTTTTCTTCTGAAACAGTACTATTGGTGGTATCTATTGATATAGTAGAATCTGAACCTGCATCTCCCGATTCTTTTTGTAAATTTATGGATACATTATTTAAAGAATTAAATGAAGATTCAGTACTTAATTGTCCGGTTGTCGATGCTCTTCTTAGAACTCCCTTGTACCAAATAAAATCGCCTTCTTCATAAGTTTTCCAGTCCAACCATTTATTAGCAATTTTTCCGATTACTTCGGTAAAGGTAACTTGTTTGTAAGAAGTAGAATTATAAGTAACTAGCTCAATAGATTTTACCTTCCCTCTAAAAACAATGGGATAAGTAGAGTTAGGACCCGATTTCACGGCAAAATAAATATCGCCTACAGCTATGTTATTTGATCCTCCCAAATGTACAGTTACATCAGATCTAGTATCACACTCTCTACCTGATTTTTTGAAAGAGTCTAAATTTATATCTTCTTGAACATCTAAATCTCTTCCATATCTAACATTTGTTAAATAGTCTAGTAACTGCATAGCGGGATTGAGAGAAACTCTTTTGTCTTTTTTGGAAAGTATTTTATAAGTATCTACTGGAGTTCCAGAACTATCCCCTCCCATAGGCATATATGCGGGATTCCAGTTTGTATCAACAAAAGCTACATGAGTAGTTCCGTTATAAGAAATAATTTCTTTCGTTTGTTTAAAATAACTACCATCTTCTAAGTCTCTAGAGAGTTCTATAGTGTACCCAGAATAATAATCATCGGTTGAGCTGGAAGTCGATGGATCGAGTGCTATTGCGTTAGTAACATACGCGAAGCTTACTTCATTATCAAAATCAGTCGTATTAGTATTTTCTCCAATATTATCTATTGTCCCGCCTGAACCACCTTCATAGGTAAGATTACCCAAAAGCCTAGTCAATTCTGTAAAATCAATTTCAGCAGTAGTGATATCTACTCCGGCTAAAGCTAAATTAGCCTGAATTTGAGATAAAGAGTTAAAAACAATTCCCGTTGAATTTAAATCTACTTGAACACCTGTATCGGTACCTGTTGAAGAAGAAGCTGTAATTTCTTCTCGTAAAGTCTCAGCTACATTTCCTGTATGCTCTACATGATCGTGTGTTATAACGTGCCAAGTATCTGAATTTTTTTGTACATAGAAAGCAGTAACCCCATTAAGATTAGGATTATTTAATAAACGAATTCTAGGTTCTGTCTCCTCTGGAAGAGTAAAAATATCTGCAATATAGTTTGTTTCAATCAAAGACGGATTTTCTGAACTATAAAGTTCTACCTCGTCTCCGATTGTAAAATTAGTTATATCTTCCAAAGCTTGAGGTACAGATACATAAGAGAGATCGTAGTTATAACAATCTATTAACTTTCCTCGAACGACAAAATCTAGGTGAGGAACTTGAGTTTCGCCGTCATTAATAGTATATTGGGCAACTACATATGCTGTGTCTAGGAGTTGATGGTTTGGCCCCCAATAATCGGAGGTAGACTCAAAATAGTCTGTTTGAATTTTAAACTGATTATTTAAAGCATACCGACTTAAAAGTCCATCAGCTTTCTGGTTTTCTTTCCCAGAGTGAAAAATTAACCGAGTGTCTATAGGCACTTCGAAAGAAGTTGCCTCTTCGTGTTGGAGACCAAATTTAGCACTACTAGTGCCTCCGGAACCTGATATAAAAGTAGTAGTATCAATAAGAGTAATATTGCCGTCCACTGGAGCTACTTCATAGTCCCACCTATCCGCCTTCCAAGTTAAAAATCCATAACCTCTCCCAAGACCTTCAAGTCTAGTGGAGGAAGAATCATATACTCCTGATACATTGTTTAAAGTGTCTCCGCGATCCATTCTACCCTGACACAAAACATCAATAGTGTTTTCTGCTGTTTGTTGGGTTCTCGTATCTGCATCTTGTTTATCTATACAAATGCTTGATTGATCGTCAAAATAAATATCGTATAAACCGCCAACTTCTCCTTCACAAATAGCATAAGCTACAAATACTGTATTTGCGCTATTAGATAGTGTATCGACAAAAATAGGAATACTGTCAATTTTCTGTACTCCATAAATAACTGGCAAATATTTAGCCTCTAAATTGAATCGAAGGTCAGCTTCTCTATCAACTTCTACTTGGTATTCTACAAGCTTATACTTTTTACTTCCATACCATTTCCTCTTCATTTTCAGCTTCTGACGAGTTTCTGTGACAGAATAAATAGCAATAAGATTTATAGCTTGTTCAGAATGTAGAAAGCCTAAATCTTGAGAGTATTGTGGTTTTTTGAGTGCTTGAATTTGGGGAATACCGTTTCCGTCTAATCCTCGATGAAACGTGTCGGAAGTAAGTCGACCATTTACTCTAACAAAGTCCCCCCAATGACTCGAAATACTCCAAGACATTCTTGATCTATTCTCGGGATCTTCAGTTAATTTTGCCGAGGTAATAATACCTTTAAAAAGGAGGTAAGGTGCTCCAATTATTGCACCATTTTCGGGATCAATATGCGCCTTATAGATAAAAACTTCTCTATTAATATAACCAGCATAGCTAGAACCTTCTTTCTTATTGAGAAGACCGATTACTTCTTTTGAAGCAAAACGAATATTATAATATCCAGGGGTAGTAGAAAAATTAGATATGTCAAAAGTACTTTGAGTACTAATCAAAGTACAGTGGGCTGTTTTATTCTCGTTTGTGAATCTATCTATACGAGCAGTTACTGTAGTATTTAGGGCGAGATTAGGAGAAACGGTAGTGTCCGCCTCGAAATAGATTTCATCGCCTTCAAAAAATCCTGCGTCTACCAGGTCAACGTCTACAGTGAAGGAAGTTGATGTAAAAGTTACATATACGCCTTTTAGTTCTGTGCCGAGGACCGCAGTATCAACCTCTAAATTAATATTAGAGGCTCTTGCCTGAATAGTTTCCGATACCGCTCCTACAGCAGAAAGCTTACTTGCAACGTACCTTTGAGTTCCGTTTGGGTTACCTTCAAAGTCTTCTGAACCATCATTAAATAAAATATCGTTTGATCCATCAGTAATATATGAATAAGACTTTGCACCTCTTCCGTTAAGATTACCTTTATATTTTATGGCTTTTTCAAATTTTACAAGATGCGCATAGAGAAACGCATCTTTATATTCTGAACTAGAGGGTAATAAAGAGTTTTTGAGATCAGTATTTATATTACGAATTGTCACTGAACTTCCTCCAATGAAAGTGAGTATTGATAAAGATTATTTGTACCAAGAGAATATTGTTGAACATCATTTGACAGTACGACTTTAAACAAGGGATTAGTAAAATCTAGAGTTGCTGTATTTGCCACGTCTTTTGCAAGTCCAGGACTAAAATGAAGTATAAGTTCATTGGCATTAAGTGCGGGAGTTTCGAAATAGTTTACCGCATTTTCTACTCGTGTTATCATATAGGCTTTCTTATGATTTGAATTTGACGCATCAATTATATTAAAAACGTCTCCAGGTAAAGGAGTGTGGTGCGTTAAATAACTAAAGCTTGCACTATCAACTCTCATCGAAGTCTCGCCCGCAAAATAAGCCGCCGTAGGGGAAAGAACGTCTGCATAACCGCTAGAGTTAAATACTGAATCCTGAGGTTCTGTGTACTGAGGAAGAGAAACATAAAAAGATTTTAATCCCCCTCTTTTTTGAAGTAGAAAAGTATACACAGGTAAAAACTCTTGTTGGGTAAGAGGATTATACTTAATATCTATTTTCCAGTGTTGATAAGAAGCTGCTCGAGAAGTATATCTTCCAGAGTTAGTACGATTCTTCATTATATTTTCGACAGAAGATAAATCTACAGAAGCGAAGCCTGCGCCTGTTCGAGCAGAATCAGGAGCAGTAACATCAGCACCAACCTGACCAGCATAACCTATAGAGTTATTAGGATCAGGCAAAATATTTTGAAAATTTGTAAATTGTGCCATTAGTATCTCCTAGCGCCTGCGGCGGAGGAGGTATAAACTGCGGTATCTATCTCTTCCATAAAGTTTTCTCCGTAAGAGTTTGCTGCTTCTCTTATCATTCCTATAATATTTCCTCGCTGTTTTACAAGAACTTCTTCTACTCCAGCGGCATCAACTGCTGAGATATTTATATTTGCATTTATTGGTGTTGCTGGTTGAATTTCATTATTTGGAACGATTCTTCCTGGACTTTCGGGTACAAATAATTCTGGACCCTGCTCGCCTACGACATATCCGGCAGTTGGTCCACCTTCTGCTCGATATTTAGCTCCCGTGAATGCAGGTTTAAAGTTTTCTGCAGACCCTGTTCCTTGCTGACCCCGAAGATAAGCTAATTCACCTGCACCACCTTCAGATTTCGCTAAATCGACTGTTTGCTTTCGTTGGCCTACAGATACTTGAGAAGCCATGCCTCCACTAGAAGGAGTAGACCCTCCTCCTTGGTAGGAAGTGGATTGAATTGCCCGAATCTGTGCTGCACCCATTACTGCGGCCATACCTGCAAAAACTGCTGACCAGGGAAGGCCGGGAGGGCCAGCTAAAGCAGTAGCTATTGCTTGGGCCGTGGACATAACAGCTTGAGCTATTTTCATCTTTTTATCTTGTTCGAAAGCTTTTCTTTTAATCTGGTCTTTTTTCTGCTCTAGTTTAGCAATTTTTGCAAGACTTTCTTTTGACTTTCCGTCTCTATTCTTTTCAGCAGCAATTTCAGCATCAATAGCTTTAACCTGTTGCTCAGATTGAGCTTTCTGCATTTGACCGATGGCTCCAAAAGTAGCGGCAGCAGCTCCAGCAACGGCTGCAAACTTCTCTGCTCCGGTTGCAGCTTCTTCCCCTGTTTTTGAAAATACTGTTCCAACATTTTGCCAAGCGTCTGAAATAACCATAGCACCTTGAGCTACTGCAGAAATTAACTCACCTTGAGGTCCGAGTTTAGCTAAGTCTTCGGCCATACCTGCAAAAATATTTACTCCTGCTGAAACTTTATCTCCTGTAGAAGCATTAGGATCACCTAGCATGGCTCCGGATTCAGATTGAGCAGCCTGGAATCCAGTTACTATGGGGGAAGTTCCGGTAGCTTCTTGGTTGCCTTCTATACCCGTTCTTTGTACAGAATTATTTATAGTATCCCTTACTGCAGTAAACTCCCTCTCGACAGCCGCTACTGCGGCACTTCTGCCAGCAGAGACATTCTCAATTGCCGTATCAAAACTGTCAGTTATTTTCTTTGAATCCTCCGCGCTAAGAACTCCTTGAGCTTCTAGTTTTTTAGTACTAATTGAGGCTTCTGCTTTTGCTAGTTTTAGTTTTGCGTCTAGCAAGTTATATTCCATATCTATTCTTTGAAGAGCTATTCTTTCCTCTTCTTTAGCGTTTTTAAGTTTTTGCGTGGTTGCGTTCTTTTCGAATTCAGCTATATCCTGAGCTGTAAGCTTATATTCGCGTATACCAGAATTTTTAAGATTCTCCATCATTCTTTGTTCTTTTAGAATTTTTTGATCTTCTTCAAATTTTTTCTTTTCTGCTGCAAGAATTTTAGATTCAATGTCCAGCTTTGCATTCATCGCTGATTGAAGAGCTTCTACTTGAGATACGGCATTAGCTTGCTGTAGTGTTGCTAGGTATTCTTCGCCTTTTATTTTAGCCTCGTTATTGGCATTAGTTGCTTCTAAAAGACGAACTTTTGATTCCTCATCAGCCAGCTCTTGGGCTTTCATTCTTTGAGCTTGAAGGCCGTTTCTAGCTTTTTCTAAAGCCGTTGTGCTTATATTTACACCATTTTGTTTATTAAAGAGTTCAGTTTGTGCTTGAAGAAAAGCATACCTAGCGTCTAACATATCGTATTCTAAGTCTATAGCTGCTTTCTTTATAGCTAGTTCATCCTCAATTGCCGTCTTTCTATCTGCAAGCAGAGCTTCGGAAATAGCTGCTTCATCCTGTGCAGTTGTTGTAAAGCCTAAGCCTCCTTCATTATTTCTCGCCTCGGCTTCGGCTCTGAGCCTACGTTCTTGTAAATTAATATCTCTTTGGCTCATTTCCAAAGACCTTCTTTGAGTGTCTAAAACCGCATTTTTTACTGCTTGCTCTTGCTTAAGGAAGTTTAATTTATTTTGAGCAACAAGAACTCCTGTTTCTTCGGCTTCAAAAATATTATTGGTTATGTTTTCACTTCTTTCTCTTAAGTCATTTTGTTCTTTTAATAGTGCCGTTCTTTGACCTTCTTCAAGATTTTGATTCTCTAACTTGAGTAGAACAGCCGCCTGTTGGGAGTCCAGTTCCTTTGCCTGTGCTCTTCTTAAAGCAAAGGAAGCTTCTGCCTGCTTTTCAGCATCTATTTGAGTTGCGGTTTTTTGCTTAGCAAAGTCCAACGCTCTTTTTGCGTCAACAACCTCTAATTTAGCTAATTGAGCTCCTTTTTGTACCTCTTGCACTCTTAAAACGTAAGCTTCAGTACCCTCTTGAATGACTTTATTATTTTCTTCTAATTGAGCTAAAAGAGCACCTTCAATTTTTACTCCTTTACTTTTTAGCCCTAATATAAACTTATTCGAGTCTGCGGCGGCTTTAGCGATAGGACCAGCAAAAGCAGAGGCATTTTCATTAAAAATTTCTGCGTATTCTACACCGCCCACTTTTGCGGCCTCTAAAGTTTGTTTCTGAACTTCCTGTAACTTACTCAGTAAGTCATCGTAAGGAGTTTTAGGTACAGAAGCATTATAAAAATCTGTTAAAGGTTTTTGGGCAGATTTAAAAGAGTCTCCTAAGCTTTTTAGAGATGTGGCCGCTTCCGCAGGATCGCTAATTAAGGTTTTGAACAAAAGCTCAAGTGCTTTTTTTGGCCCTCCAGATTTCTGGATAAAATTTCTATCCAACGCTACGCCTGCTCCGGCTAATTCTTCGAATCGATTTTTTGCGTCTTCTGAATTTTTAATAAGATCTTGAAAAAAGTCCACACGAGGATCAAAAAACGGATTTTCTTCTCCAGCTTCCTTCATAGAAGTGTTTAATCGTAAATAAGATGTAGAAAGCTCGTTTAAAGCATTTGCTTCAGCAGTAACTAGTTGAGTAGTTGTTTTTATGGAGGAGTTTTCTCCCTTTCGAGCGGCTGAAATCTGACTAAAACTTTCTGCGAGTTCCGTATTTTTTTCTGTAAGAGCTGCAATATCTTTTTCAAGTTTTTTTGTTGCGTCTGATTTAAAAAACTCCCACACAGCTTTAACTGCGGAGAATAATAAGCCAAAAGCAATTATTATCGTGCCAATAAAAGGAAGAATTTGAATAAAAGCAATTGCAGCTAAACGAGCAGCTCCTGCAGATAAGAGTAGTGCTCCACGAAGAAGAGCTTGTGCTTTAGCAAAACCCCTGCTGGTTTTTGTGGCTGTTTTTGTATTTTGAATTTGTTCCGACATAGCCTGCTTTGCAGCATTTAATGCCTCTTTATAATTTCCCTCTTCCAAGTATAGCGATGCTATTTGTTCTGTTTCAGCGATTTTAACATTCGTTAAAAGCTGGATAGATTTTGCCATTTGATTAATAGCGGTTTTATTTGCGGATATTCTAGCCTGATTCTTCTCTAAAGCTGCCGTATTCGCCTTTACAGAGTTTCTATTTTTATTATAATTTGTAGAGTTTATCTCTAAATTACGATTGGCTTTTACTATAAGCTTTTCAAACTTACTAATACTTGCATTATTTTCATTGATTGAAGCTATATTTTTTTGTAAAGCGGGAGGAAGTCCTGAAATATTAGATGTAAATTTGATACTGTTTGCAGCAACTTTTTTTGTAACTTCATTAAGATTGCTGAAACTTTGACCCAGAGTAGCAAGAGCAGGAATCATTTGCTTTGCAACTCCTGACCCAAAAACAACTAAAACTCCAAATAAAGTAGCAGCATTACCCGCCAAAGCACTAACTAGTGGCCCCGCAAAAAAATTAACAAAACCTAACACTACTTTAGTGAGATCTTGGAACGTTGCAGCTAACTGGGTAAAGGGGTTAGGGTCTACAGAGTCTCCTATAGCTCCGAACTTGGCCTCGCCCTCTGCGAGTACGGCATTCATAAAAGCTTGCCGTTTTTGATAGTTACTTAACTCGCCAGCAGTTTTACCTATTTGATCAGCGTAGGCTTCGGAGGCTTCATCTAGCCTTACCATAATACCAAGTTCGTCTAATAATTCGGGCTCTAGTTTAGTAGCACCACGAGTTAAACGAGCCAAAGCATCTGCCGTATCCCTACCCAGAGCAATACTGGCATTTTTTGCAACAGCCCCTAATCTCTCTAAGGTAGAACTATCAAAACCTGAGCTAATTACTAACTGAGTAGATCTCATTGATTCTTCAAGACTAAGAGCATTGCCTGTGGCTTCTTGAAGATTTCTGGATAGGCTTTTTAATGCTATACCACTTGCTCCTCCTAAAGCTTGTAAACCTTCAGTAAGCTGTTCTACTTCCGCTGCTCGAGATAAAGCGCTAAAAGCTGCGCCTATAGCGAAGATATTTGCAGCTAAAACAGCATACGCAGGTACAAGAGTACCTCCAATTGTTTGTGCTTGTTTAGAAAAAGCTTTAGTACTATTCGAAGTTATCTGGCCGACACCTTTTTCTTGTCTCTGCCAACTATTTCTAGCGCCGGAACCTTTTTGATAGGCCCCTGTACTACTGTCCTGTGCTTTGGTGTTTTTATTTAAAGAATTTGTAGCTGCATCAACCTCTTTTTGAACAAGTTTTATATTCTTGCCTTGAAGAACTACCTCTAGTATAATTTGATTAGCCACTACTTTTTTCTCTTTATCTTGTCGTATTCGCGTTTTAATCTTTCTTGAGAAATTTTAATCGCTTCTGCGTCAAGTCTTGATAACACGTCTAGTAACAATTCTTGGTTATCAACTTCGTATAATTTAATTAGTATTGGGAGATTTGTATAGTCTTTTCCAATATACCCTATTTCTGGATAAACTCTATCTCCAAGAGCATTAAATATGTGTACAGCTTCTATAACTTCTTCAGGGAAATCTTCTATTCCTGGAGGACACTTGTCAGGACTAGGCTCTCTACCTAACTGTTCCTCCATCTCTAGATATCTTTCTTTGGTCATTCCTACAGCATTATTTTTTTGCCACAGATCAAACCTTTTCCAGAGACTCTCCTTTTGGTCCTCCGCGAAAGTTGGCAAGGTCAAAGACTACCTCGTTTATCCAGTTATCAAACTCAGTAGAGTTTTGGATTAGTACTTCCGCTTGTTCAGCATCGTAATCAAGTTCAGTTTCGTGATCTTGGTCTTTTAAGTCTACTAAAATAAGATCTTCCAAATATTTTAGCTTCAAGCCTTTCCAGCTTTTTATTGTTGCGGCGGAAAACTCTCTTACGAATTTTTCTTCGTCTAAATCTTCTACCATTTGTCTAGTCTTTCTATCGAATTTTTGTGCAACACACCTTTTCCTTAAATTAACTAATTCTTTTCGAGAAAGATTACATACCTCTACTTCGAATCCAGGACAACCAGGAAAATCGACCCAAGCCGATTTGGTGTCTACCATTAAATCTTTTAACTTCATTAAATCTCCTAATAATTAAAAATATTACTAATTAAAGGGTTAGAAATTAATCTAAAATCATAGCTTTGAGTGAATACTTCTCCAAAAGAGCCTCTATTAGTGAAAGAGGCGTTATTTTCGAACAAAACTTCAAGTTGAAGATTATTTTCGGCTAACCCAGCTTCTAATTGCACGGTGATGCCTTCAGCCCACGTCATTAAGTTATTTTTTGACTGTGGGTTTGTTTCATCTATATACTGTCGTATATTACCAGCAAAACTTCTATCCTCCAAAGTAAATGAAGAAGGAAAAATTGTATTAGTCTCGTTTGTTACTTGCAAAGAATTTTGTATAGTGGAATTAGCTGTCCAAGAAATACTGTTTTGGACTTCAAAGGACGTCCCTATAAGATTGTCTAATTTATATATAGGAGTGGTTCCTCCTATATAGACATTAAAAACTTTGGACACGGCGTAAGTAGGGTAGCTAGTATATCCAGAGTGCGGTGTGATTGTCCACGGAGCCGAATTTCTAGTTAGCTTTGTTCCCTCTCCAGACAGTTGAACTGTCATAAGACCATTTCTCGGTATATTAAAAGAGCCCGAGGTAAGAACACAATTTTCCATTTTATAGTAAACTTGAGGACTATAATTCTCGTATACAAAATAAAGGTTAAAAGTGTCTAGTGTGTAGGTAGGGTTTACTGAATAATTCAGTAGTAAGTCTAATAGCTTGTGCTGATTAAGACTTGTTTCGTCCAACATGTATATGCTGAAAGAAAAATTAGCCGGATTTGCTTCTGTTATAGAAGATCTTTTAAAAAACTGATTCGGATTATGTAACGTTTTTTTATTAAAATCCTCTTGTTTAAACGTTTGGGAAAAATTTATATCTTTTAAGGTGTGTAGAAGATAAAAATTATTTGCAGGATATTCGAGCCAGACTCTACCATCTCTTAAGAATTCGAAACTCACTCCATTTCTCCCTTGACAGTCTTTTTATTATATAAAAATTGGGGGAAGAGTTTCCCCCAATCTTCATAATTATATCTAACAAACACTAAGTTGTCAAGATTTATTTTTTCTTATTACTACGATTTATAGACGATTGTTGCTTCGTCAGTAAGATCAACATTACCTCCACTCACCTGACCATGGAAGTTAATTTCAAGAGTCAATAGATCTTCTACGTTAATTGTTGGCACTTCTAAATGTGCTGTTGGAAGCTCAAATGCCACCCTAGGGGTAGAAGCAGTTTCTCCTCCTACATTTAATGAAAGAGTAAAAACATTTCGTACTGTGTCTACATCAGCCACCAAATCAGCAAAAAGTTCTCCCGATTTACTATTAAGTTGATCATTATCAAGATAACAAGTCATTGAGCCTGAAATTGAGCGAGCACCAGTAATATTTGCTAGAGGTGCATTTACTATCCCTAGCTCTTCCGGCGTTAAGTAAGAGACATTATTTTCAATAGTAAAAGAGCCTCCCGTCAACACAATATTATATACATCGTCAGGAGTAACATCTGTTCTTGTTAAAGAAACTGTAGAAATACGATTACGAATAAAGTTAGTAGTATCCGTTAATCCTATGGTAATTGGGGAGGCCAAATCGGTAGGAACGGAAGTACCTTCATCAGATAAAGATTTTGCAAAGCCACTCCAAGAAAGAGTCGCAATACCATCTATATCAAAATCCATAGTTACTGAATTTACTACAGCAGAGTCTAGTTTATAAAATTGAATATTTCCTGTATCCTCAAACCCGAAATAAATATTCCAACGATCAGAAAATGAAGATACATTTGAAGCTGAAAAGTCAAAAGTATTTGTTCCATTAGCAGGAGTATTTATATTTTCAGTGGCGGGAGCAGGTGACGCGCCTGCTAATACTGAACTAGTATATTGATTTGTAGCATAACCGTCCGCGCCTAACATCATAGCCCAAAGAGGTTCTTCAGGACAATGAGTAATATTAGTGTCCGTAATAGGACGGGCGTAAGTACTCATTGACCATTCTACAGGTGCTAAACTATCGTTAAAAAGCAATCTTGCTCTACGAGAGATTGAACCTGCTTCATTAATGGTAATTTCTGATGAGTTAATTGATTGTGTAAATGAAAACCCGTCTAAGACTGAAAGTTTCCAAGCTTGTACATGAGTGCCGGAGCCATCCACCAGCTGTACATATACGTTTGCATTTCTTGTAAATTGTAATGCCATCTTTTTTTTCTCCGAAGAAAAGTTACCTTTTCATCTCAACCTAATAAGGTTAGTATCGAACTTCGCAGATAATCTCTCCAACAGCTAAAGGTTCGAGAGCGCCTTCATCCGTGCTCAAGCTCAAGATAGTAATCTGCTGAACACTTTGAATATTCCCATCCTGGTCGGTATAAGAAAGACCTGCGTTATCTTCCAAAACTGTTTCTATATCTTCAAATAATTTTTCAAGAGCAAAAATTGCATTTTCTTCTTGAACATATACTCTTATAGTTACAGTAAGAAATCTGTCTTTGTATCCTCCTCCTTGGTACTGTCGTGTTTCTCCTCCAGCACTAATATGAACTGCGGGGAAGTCTTCTACTTCGTCCCAAAACTTCAATCGAGGAAGAACATTGTTATATAAATTAGTTCTATAAGGAAAGTTTCCATTTATTAGCTTTAATTTATCCTCTAAAGCTTTTACTATGGCCATCCTTCTAGTGCTATAATCTCTTGTGGCCACCTCTATAATCTCCTAGTATAAAATCTTTCTTGTATTAATCCGGTCACTATTTCACGAATAGATTTATCAATAACTTTTCTAGGGTCTCTATCAGAAGTTGCCCAAGGTGTCTTTCCTTTTCCCGGCTCAAATATCTGATACGGGTTTTTATCATATGTATAACCAATACTAGGATAACCTTTTCTTGTGGTTATAATTTCAGTAACTCTAGCACTCTGAGCAAATTTTCCTGAGATATTTTCTAGAGCAGGAGCTCCCATATTGGCCCTAACAACTCCAGGCAAGGTTCTGTTAATTAAAGGTATTAAAGAAAAATAACTTTCTTGTCTCCCTTTAGACGGTTTTTGCTTTTGAGCAGAGTTTATAGTAAATCCTGTCGAAGTATTTGCCTTAACTCTAGGTTTTGTTCTTCCCGCCGTTATTTTATCTTTTGCTTTAGCGTTGCCCAGTTTAAGGCTAGTATTTTTAAAATTTGTTTTTATATTTTTATGTTTATTTAATTTTTCTTTTACTCTTTTTAAGACTTTCTTTTTTTCTATATCTACTCTAGAGTCTGATCCTTCTGAAAGAGCGTACTCCTCTCCTAGATTATCTATAGCTCTTCTTAAAGCTGTTTTAAACTGTTTTACTCTGAATTTTTCTTCTGCTGCCTGTAAACCTTGATTTTGAAACTGAGATTGCAGCCTTACTTTTATTACTGTTTTATCTTTTTTTGCCTGCTTATCAAAACTTACTTCAAAACCTTGATTTTTTAAAAAAGCTTCGATTTCTCTTAAATCTCCATTTTCGTTGCCTATAGAAGAAACTTCCCTAAATATTTCGGCTTTACCGGAAGAAATTCTTTGATCTGCGACAGAATCTAATTCGTCATGTCCCAGCTGTAAAAGTGTATCTGCTTGTCTACCCTGTTTTATTATATTGCCGTTTTTGTCTTTCTTAGTTTTTATATTTTTAGAGGGTATTAAACCTTTACCGACCTCACTACTCTCTTTAAAGTAAGTGTTTAAGTTAGCACGTATATTGCGTAAATGAGGTTTGTACAAAGCTTTTATACTGTTAAAAATATCATCAGAACTAGTATGGTATTTAATTACTTGACCACTGGCTTCTGTCCTATATTTTACGATATCTTGTGCTACAATAACTACAACACTAAAAACACCGTCTTTTCTACCAGTTAAAAAAGCTTCTTTTTTATTTCTTAGTTTTTTTCCTTCCTCCCAAACAGAGTCTGCTAAATCTTGAACTCCATTAGTAACAATTTCTCTCATTTCGGCAGTAATCTTTCCGTTTACTAAATAATTCTTTTTATTTAATTGAGAGTATATTTCTTGTTTTATGCTTTGTCTGCTTATAGTAAATTCATGGGGTTGTTTATTAGACTCTACTCTTGAAATTGCAGCATTACCTTCAATATCTTCTAGAGTTCTTGTCAATAGATTCTTTAAAGCTATCCTACTCATGCAATTCTATACATATCTAAAACTCTTCGTATGTGATCTGGAAATCCAGGATCATTACGAATTGCAGAGCTTCCTGCCCCCTCTCTACTAGCTGAACCAATGCTTTGTCTTTCTTTCTGTTCGTCTTTATGATAGTAAGTAATAATATCAGCAACAGCAAGCTCTAAATCAACAGGTACCGAAACATATCCCGCTAAATAAGTGACTTTTACTGCCCCTACTCCGTGAGGCCAGTTTTTATACTTTCCACTCTCTTGAGTTCGGAAAATAGAATCTGATGTGGCATCTAAATACCACGAATATTCTGGAGGAGTTCCTCCTCCATTAGAAAAAAGCTCAATATAATCAGAGGCTTGACCTGATCTTTCATATACATTTGTTATACTAATAACAGGGCTATATTTCAATTGAACAGTATAAGTGTCCCATTGAATATCAAATAGCTCCGTATATCCTGGTGAAGTTGCATAAGTATCAAACTCAGAATTACAATAAGTACGGACAAGCTGACTTACACTCGTAATTAGCTTCTCAAACTTCTCATCATACTGAGTAGAATTAACACCCTCTAACAGTTTATAGTCATCTAATGTAATTAAATCTGCCATTTATTTTCCAAAAAGGCTTGGGAGCCCGAAGGCTCCCATCCTAATATTACCAAGCGTGAGCAACAACCTGACCAGCTGCACTAAACATCTGGTCGAAACCACGACGCTGAGTAGCAACTAATACACGACGTTGATTTTCAACATCATAATCAGATTCAACAGTTACACCACGGAGAACAGGTACTAAGAAGTTACGAGTATTAACAGCAATACCCCAAACCTTATTAGCAGTCTTTCCACCGGTAAATTCGTCACAAACGATAATTGGTGAGCCATAAGCCTGACCAATTTCACCTGAAATCTTAGTAGCACGATCACTACCGACCAAGTTTACATCTTGGAATTCAGGATCATCTAACATGTCATAGTACGCATCCAAAGATACGATATACACTACATCACTAGGACGACGACCATATTTACCCATTGCTTGACGCATGTTCAATAATTGAGCAGTAGTAGCAGTTACAGAAGCTGAACCAGCAGAAGCACCGGCATCCAGTACTTTGCTATCGTCGGTAGCAATCTTAATCAAACCATTTTGACCACCAGCATTTACTACTTCTGAAGAGCCTGCCTGAAGAATTGAATGCTCAATAGCACGTGCATGTGCACGAACCATAGCTTCACGAATTAAAGGAAGAATAGGCATAATTGCATCTTCTTCAGTTTCATTAGCCATGAAAGACTTAGAAACGAGCTTTTCAACGGTCAATACTTTAGTGCCTAAAGTAACACCTGCGTTGGCGCCTGGGGAGGCTTCATCACGTGAACCTAAGTTACCTTTAGGGTTAACGCTAGCACCAGTGCCGGCAGCATTAGCGCTTAACCATTCTGCGTAACCTGCATCAGGCATAGTTGGGATAACCATTGAAGCAGCGTTCATCTGAATCTTACGGAAAAGAGGATCGAGAACAAGCTCGAGCTCAATATCACGCTCAATCGCAGTAGAAACGGTAGTTTCAAAATCTTCGTTCGTAGAACTAGGAAGCTGTACGCCTGCGTTAGCATTCGTAGCTTTTTCAAGGATAGAACGGCCAAAACGAGTTCCTTCCAAACCTTTGTTAGTAACTACACCAAGAATATGTGCATTTACCATGTCTTCTTCTGAAAAAGAGGATTTTTCGCTACGATCAGCGAATACACGCTTGCTCTGACGCATTTTCTCAATTTCTTCAGCTTTTTCTTTTAGTTCATTTTGCAACGAACCAACAACTTGTTCAAAATTAGCATCTTTTTCAGCAAGTTTTGCTTCAACGTCAGCCATTAATTTTTCTGCACCACTGGTTACAGCGGTTACAATGCGAGCTTCTTCAGCATTTTTCTGAGCTTCGGCTTCTTCAGCAGCTTTTTGTTCTGCTTCCAATCGCGTTTGCTCTTCTGCCTTGCGCTCAGCTTCTTTCATTGCCATTGCAGTTGCGGTCTTTTCGACAGCAGCAGCCACAATCGCATCGATATCGATATCACTCATAGTTTTCTCCTGTACTTCGACTTGTGATAAGTCTTTAGGCATTGATTCGGTTTCGGAATGTTTTTCAAATTCAACTGTTACTTTGTCTTCAGTCTCCTGAACACTAATAACATGCTTTTCTTCCACGGAATCTTCGGTTTTGAAAGATTTCTTGAATTCTTCATACTCAGACTCTGAGTTAAAAGATTTAGCAAGAGAAAAGGTTGCAGCTTGGTTAGCAGGAACCGTTACTACTGAAACTTCCAGTAATTCTGCGTCCTTTATCTTATATCCATCGGTTTCGGTCATGTACTCCGCATCCTTGACTCGAAACCCGACTGAAAAAGCTCCAAGGACACCTTCTTTAATTAATTCACCTACGTGACCAGCAGATTTAGCAATTTTTGCTTTTAACTGCAGACCATTATCGTTAGTACCAAGCTGAACTGCTCGGCCAATCGGCTGATTGTAATCGTGATTAAAAAGAATTACGGGATTGTTTAAATAATTTTGAAGTCCACCCTTTGTCCAGGCTTCAGTCTCAATTATGTCTCCAACACGGTCAGTACTATTCGTACTGGCCATACCAGCGATATGAAGATCATCCCCTTCTTCAAACGCCTTAAATGTGGAGCCAATGTGAAAAATCTTATTCACTTGATTCTCCTTTTAAAGACTTTAATTTCTCCAGAGGAGAAAGATCGTCTTCTGAAGCCGGTTCAAGAACGGGCTTGGGTGCAGGCTTAACAGATTCAACAGGCTTAGTGCCAATTGCTGCCCAGTCTGCTGGATACATATGTGCTGCGGTTTTAATGATAGAGTTATATCCTCTACCTCTAAAATATCGAGTGAGTAGTCTTGGGTGAACAGGCCAGGCATCGTCTCCGAGTCTATAGTACTCACTTCTATTCATTACTCTTCCTTGTTCATGGAAAAAGTCTACCAAAACTTTTAACGCTTCACTTTTCTTCATTTAGTTTTCCTCTGTTTCTTCGGGCCTTCCACCCTCTGATGGGTTTGATGCGGAGCCTGCAATATTGGCAGGTACTCTTATTTCACTGGACCCAAAAATTTCATCATAGTTTAAGGCTTCTCTCGCTTCATTTGGTGTAATAATACCGGAGTTTACAAGAGTTGAGTAATATGCTGCAGAGTCCCTTAATTCTGGCTGAAGTGCAGGAATATTACTGATATCTGGAGTTATGCTAAACCCAAAAAATCTTTCTAAAGCTCTGTTCATCTTTTCAATAATCGGTAGGATTGTCTCTAAATAATACATTCGATGATTTGGTCGTATATTTGCATTATTTCCAGAATCTAGCATAATCGGAGGTACGCCAAGAACTTTTAGTATTTCTTTTTCTGCACTTTCTATAGAGCTTTCGAAGTCCAATTCTCTAAAGTTTATATTTGATATAGAATCTAGTTCCATTCCTCCGTCTAATACAAGAGGCCTTCTTCCGCCTCCGTCTGGACGATAACGAGTCATCCAGGATTGAATCATTCTTTCTTTATTCTTTTCACTAATAACAGAGGGAGATTTAATAACGAGACCTGGGACGGCGCCGTTTCTAAAGAAGTTATCTTGGAACTCTCTCATGCGAGTAAGCTGAGACATACTTCGTTGAGCAGCTCTTAAGCGACTAGTACCTCTATAAATGCTATGAAAAGAATTTTCTTTTATATGAATTATTTCGTTTGGTCTATAGTCGATGCTTGTTTGAAATGTGTAACCCGCAATATAAGTTGTCTTATCCGGTTCAATGTCCGTATAGTTAGCGGGGAGATGATACAGAGAAACTCCGTCAAAGTATATAAAGATATTCCCATCTAAAATATAATCGATTATGAGGTTTCGCTTAAAACTGGAAATGTCTTGAAAAGGGTTCGGTTCTTTGTTGAGCAATAGATCAACACGAGAACGACGAATACCTTTAGTTACTGAGTTCAATCCTTGAACAGGTTCACCTATCCTAAGAGGAATTTCAGCTGCATCATCTACAATCATATTTACAGCCCGATTTACGACTTCTAAATATTCGTAATACGCTCTGTAATTTGTAATAATTTCACGAGAAGCAATAGGGCCCGCGCCTTCAAGACTGACTACAATCTCTTCTTGCGCTGGGTTTAATTTTTCTTCCTTCCAGAAGTTATACCATGCCATATTTTTCTCTTTGTATTTCTACCCAGCGTTTTTGCTTCTCTGCTGTATGTAAACCAGGATTTCTTCCGTAGATACTATGTAGCTTTAAATGGTGGGTGTGGCAGAGAGTAACTGTCTCATCGTAAAGTTCAGACCAATTATCTTCTATAAACTCGTCTCTCCATATAATTAGATACTCATCTGTATAATGTTCTGGACGAAGTGCTTGTTTCTCTTTTAACCATTTATGAAAAAGTGGGGCAAGCGTATAGAAATGATGAAAGTCGAGTTTTATTTTTGCACCGCAAATTCTACACTCTTTGCCTTTTTCATACTTCGACTTTGCCCGGTCTCTGATGTATTTAATCGGGTCTCGTTTTAACTCTGCCATTTTTATAAATTATATATTCGGGTTAGTTGAAAGTCAAGAATTATTTTTTCGTTGCATTTAAAATGTTGGTGCGCTCTCTTCAAAACTATAAAGTGCGTATCTTAATGCGTCTGCCATGTGAGAAGAAGAATCATGAACCGGTTTCTCTCTTATTAAGTTTGGATTCGGATCCCACCTATATTGGTCAAGAGACCTCAAGACTTCTACGCACGAAGAATCAACGATAAGCCGATCATTGTCAACAAGGGAAGCCACATGGCCAATCCCATCAACAACAGATTTTTTGGCATTAATGGTTGAAATGTCATATTGTTGAGCAAAGTCGAATCGAGTCTGTGCTGCTGCTGCGTCAATGAAGCAGTAGTCGACTTCTCTTCTTTCAATAATTTCTGATAAGTATCCCGCATGTTCCTCCGTTGTGCGTTCCGCCGCATAATACTCTTCCATTAAGTAGTATTTATGTCCATCAAAAGCTAGTACACACAGTGCTGTGGGGTCTTTAAATCCTACGTCAAGCCCCGATATTATGTCCATCCCACTAAAATCTCTCTCAGATAAATCTTGAACACACTTTTCGTAGTTGAAGTTCCAAATCTGTCCTTCGAATACATTGAAATCTGCTTCATATTCTTGTGCAAATTCTGCTTGACTCATCGAGCGTCGAGCTTCATCAATATCGCTTTGAGAAGCTCTTGGATTATCCTGCCAAGTAGCTTTTATACAGCACCACTCGTTAAACTCATCAGTATAGCCCCGATTAAAAAAACGGCTAAACCAATTGTTCCTGCCCCGAGGAGTGCTAATAAATAGAGCCTTACTACCCGGTTTATCGAGTGTGGGTCTAATGGCAACGTTGAAGGCAGTTTCTCCATCTGCCAATGCCGCTTCATCGAAGAGAACAAAGTCATAGCTTCTTCCTACAACAGAGTCAATTTGATTAACTGACCCGAGTCTTATAGTAGATCCGTTTGTAAGTTCAATTACACGATCTTTTGCATTGTCTCTCGCAACTTCAAGATCAAAATGTTTTATAAGATTTCTTTGGAGATCAAAACTAATATTGCTAAGGTTGTAATTAGGAGAGACAATAAGTACATGGCATCCTGGAACGAGGGCGACACATTGGGCAATAATGTTACCAATATATGTTTTTCCTTGCCGCCGACTAAGAGCCCCAACAACAAACCGATACTTAGGATTATTAATAGCATTTATTAACGCCCGCTGTGAAGGAATTGCTTCTATTCCAAGTAACTCTAAATAACTTTCAATAGGAACCTTTAAAAAGTCTCCTGGTACTATTCTATCGAGAACTATGTCTCGTCTGCTGACTTCCATTCTTCATCACACTCACAAGGGTCACATGCACATTCATTACAAGGTTGTTTTAATCCTCTTAACTGATCGAGAGGCGATTCTTTTATTACAGTTTCTTTAATTCCGGCAGCAGCTTTTGCTTCGGCTTCGGTAGCATATTTTTCAGAGCTACCGGCCACTTTCCACATATTACCTTTTTGATAGATCATAGTTCACCTTTCATAATCATTCCCGCTAAAAAGAGAATGAGTGCTCCGCCTCCTGCCCACACGAGACGATGAAGCGATTGTACAGAGGCTTTTACTTCTGTCCAACGCTCTTTACTTTCTTCTTTCCCTTCACGAAGTTCATTAAAAATAGTTTTCCATCTTTCTTCGCAAACAGCTTCATGCTGGGCAAATTCTACTTTTAATTCCTGTAATTCTTTAGTCGGATTGTCCAAGCAACTTCTCCATCAGTTTTCCATAGTTTCCTTCACCAAAGGGAGAGTTAATCTGCACATTCTGTTGTTTAATGTTTGTAGAGGCTGTAGAAGTTTTTCTATGGTCTTCAGACATTTTATGGGCGAGTGCAATTATATCAACGAGGTCTTTGCTAGAGTACTGGTCTGAATCACGGGCTTCTTGTAGTTTATTTTCAATAACTTCGTCGAGTAATTCAGCAAGTCGGAAACGGTTACGATAACCTTGGTCGAGATAGACCGAGTTAATATATTCTTTTACTTCAGATTTTTCAAGTATCTCGTATACTTGGTCGGGAGAGCACCCTAAAGAGTTTGCGGCAACGAGCGCATTGCCAGTGCTTAAATAGGCGTTGGCTACTTCAAGATTTTCTGGGGCCATTTTTACGAGCTTCATAGAGTCAAGTATAGAATGTTAAGACCAAAAAGTCAAGAACTATTTTTAACTTGGTTCTGTTGGCCAGACAATATGATAGTCTTCTGTAACGTTAGGTTGATTACTAGGTATATCTCTTAAAGCTTGGCGATATGTAGACCATTCAGCTTTCTTTTCGTCTGTAATAGGTGCATCTGGCATTTGAGTCCAATCACTGTTAGTAAGAAGATCATTACGTTGGCCTCGTATCTCTTGCCATAGGTCTAAAGTATTGAGAACCCAAGCCCCTCCTATCCAGTCGTAATAACTTCCTACGCCTGCCTCACGAGTAGCCCATTCCCCCGCTGAAAAATTCCACCATTTTGTATTCATCATATCTCGATCAAAATCAAGAGGATCAATCTGAATACATGTAATTCCATTTCCCATGTCTTGAAGATGGGTAAAGTCATTATCGTCCCCAGGAGAAACTAAATTTCTTATTTCCCCTTCAGAATTTACAAAAGCATAATCATACATAAAATTTTCCTAACTAAATGTGGAGTCTGTTGTACCACCATTTCTAACTCTAAAAATTGCGTAAGGGAGGGTTTTCGTAAGAGCTAAGAAGGTACTTCCTGTTGATTGAAAACATAAAGCTCGAATTGTTCCTGCTGTATAGTTAAATTCGTAATCAATGTGTATTCTTGTATTATTACCCATTCCTCCCGATATATACTGTTGCATACAATTTGTAACAAGACCGTAATACTGTCCCCTGGCTGATCCAGTTACAGGTATAGTATATTCAGTATAATAAGGGTCCGCATTTGTACCACTTCCCGAAGTTCCTGTAAAAGTTCCCGTGGCTACAAGCTCGGCTGTTACATCTAAATCTGAGGCTGAAAATACAATATTACTAGAGGCTGTTCCACCTCCATCATAAGCTACAAGCCCATAACCTGAAGGAGTTAAAGAAGAATCTGACTGAGCCTTTAACTCTCTCCAAACTACTGAGCCTCCTCCATTTCCATTGTTTGCATTTGGAAAAGCGTTAAGGCCTGTACCCCACGCCCCATTATAATCTCGGCCAATTCTTGCCCATCCACTTCCTTGAGATCCTTGTGCAGTACTAAAGGGCCTTGCAAGTATAAAGTTAGTTCCTGTCCAACTGGTTTGAGGAAAGTCTGTATTTGATACCGCGGAGCCCGCAGGGCCCGCATAAAGAAGGGAGTAGCCCTCATCTGTATTAAACTGAGTTCTTCCAGAACTATTAATTACTTTTATTCCGTATCCCATTATTTATCCACTCTTTATTACAAAATATTCAAAAGCACTAGAAACTCCCATACTATTATTGACCTGGAATGATCCTGTACTAATTGATTGGCTGTAATTATCAGATAAGGCGTTATTTGGGGCGCTAATTGGGTAAACAAAAACTTGCCAATTTCCATCATTTGCTAATCCAGTTATATTAACAGTAGTAGAACCACCACTAATAATAGAAGCTGTAGTCCCTCGCGCAACGGAAACAGTACATCGACTACTAACTTCAATAATCTTTACAGCCCCGCTTGAGTATACTTCCAGCCCATAAGACATTATTTTCTGCTCCATAATACTATACTAGCGGCAACATGTGCGTGCACTTCTAGCATAAAAGGTATATATAAAGTATAGTCTGGTGTAGATTTTCCAAACTCTTCTGAAGAAATTGCTTTTCCATCATCTCCGAAGATATAAGTACAATCTTCCGGGTGAGAAAAATCAGTTAAAGACACAGTTCCTGGATAATGAGTAGCAGTCATAGGACTACACAGTACAAGAGTTCCTGGTATTTCTTCAATGCTTGATATTTTTTTAGCTCTTGAGAGTGTTTTCTTTCTGCTTAGGTCCGAAGGAAACTTATCTATATGATATACAGTAGACGGTTGAAAATTTGCAATTATATGATTCCAGTAGGGGTATGTATCTTCTAAGACTGTACATATACATATATTCATAGAACCAATTATACTTTTTAAGAACAAAAAAGTCAAGAATTATTTTTAGAAGGGGTAGAAAAAAGGGGCCGTAGCCCCTTTTATTTAGAAGTTGTAGAAAAGTCCTACGGAATGCTCTGAGGCATCTC
>Ga0208767_1000837_pt1 | contig 25209 bp, 39 predicted proteins | sample VirMetDEL_Mar_21_FD_184514 | JGI IMG/M metagenome (GOLD analysis project Ga0208767, IMG submission 184514) | Aqueous microbial communities from the Delaware River and Bay under freshwater to marine salinity gradient to study organic matter... | ecosystem: Environmental > Aquatic > Marine >... | reverse complement strand
TTCAATTATCTTCAGCCATTGTTAGTCATTCCTCATAATTTCAGTAATCTTATCACCAATAAATCCAAAGTTACCTTTTGGCTTAGGACCACCAGGAATAATACCAAAGAATTGACCTACCAATGTTTTCCATGTCTCTACTAAATCATCTAAATCTTGTTGTATATATCTTTTTTGTCCCATTGCTTCTTGTTGTGCTTTTCTACTCATAGCTTCTCTATAAGGCATAACATCTACATATTCACCGTCATCTTGTTGTGGTTGTGTAGCTGTTGTAGTAGGCATAGTAGTACTTGTTGTGGAAGTAGTAGTTGGCGGTGGCATAGTAGTTGTAGTAGTAGGAGTTACTTCACCTTCTGTAGTTAAAAAATTGTATTCTTTATTTACTCTGTTTATTTCACCATCACTATCTACCATGTCTAACATAATATCATTAACAATATCGTAATCACCATTAGCTAAACTTCTGTATAAATATGCACCTTTGATTGTTCCTGCACCTCTATTAAATGTAGCACTAACCATGTAATCAAATTCACGTGGTGTTAACTCTACATTGTATTCTTTCATTCTATTTTTTACAAATTCTTCATTTTGAGTAACGTCCATAATAAATACTTCTAATGCTTCTTCTTCTGTTATTGTATCTCCTACTTTAAAATCGTAGGTGCCAGGTGCTGCTGTATGACCATAACCTATAGTCAATGTTCCATTTACAGGATCTCCTGGTTGTGCTGGTTCTGGAGGATAGATACCGTCATAGTATGCAAAAGGTACAAACTCCTCTACTTCTTTGAGAAACTCTGAACCTTCTTCAGATAAACCGTATTCGTTATCCACCGCTAGCCAACCTGGACATACCGTCAAGAGTGCTAAACAGGTAGCTAAGATCATTTCGTTCCTGGGTTGCTTGTTCTGTTGCTTTTACTTCTGCACCTAATACAGCGTCAGCATAATCTTGTAATTGTGCTGTTGGTGTTTCAGGTACAGTTAAGTTCTTATCAGCACCAGGAAACATACGTTGTGCAAGATCGTAATTCTTGTTAAAGTTTGCCACTGCTGTTTCGTAATTTTTACTTGCTTCTGTATAAAAATCTGCAAATGCAACCATCTCTGCTTCAGATAATTCTCTGTTTATTCCTATGGAACGTAATGCACCATCTACTTCTGCTTTAATCTGTGACGGTGAAGGTTCTACAAATACTTTAGGAAGTAATGGTGGTCTCTTGTATAATCTTTGCTTTTCATCTGCTAAATGTTGACCAATGTCTGTTAACTCATAGTTAGCATTTGTCATAGCTTCTAACATAGCTGCTTGACTTTTATCACCCCAACTACCCTGCTCAAAAAACCAATCATCATACGATAAATAACCTGCTTGTAATAAATCTGTCTGTACTTGCAATCTCTCCTGCGGTAACATATTGTATCCAATTTGAATATGATCCATATTTCCATACTGTCTAGCTGCTTGTTCTTCTGTTAGTGTTATTGTCTCTGCTGCTAAATCACCTGGTGTTAATTCTCTGCCTTCTTCAAATACTGCTGCTAAATCTGGGTTTTTATATATTGTATATCCTGGTGTAATTCCACCAAACAAACCATAACTTGATGGTGATATTTGTGCTTCTAATGCAGATAACGCTTGATCAACAATAGCTTTTTCTTGACTTTGTATTACTGTATAGTTTCCATCTAATTGTCCTTCTTGTAATTTGACTAATTCACTCTCAGTTACATTTTTTTTCTCTATTGAACCAGTAGAATTATTAATTATAGTTATAGCACCGCCTACTTCTTTAACAGTCTTGTATGTGCCATCTGATATATCTTTAACGTTATTTAAAAAATCACCACTAAATTCATATTTACCTGGTTCACCTGTCATTATTGGTTCGTACAATACTGTAGGTTGTGTTCTAAATCCTTGTTTAGGTACTTTTGTTATAGCTGGATCTTGTTCTCTAAATGCCTGCAATGATGTAGAAGGTGCGTCAAAATTCTTTTTATATCTATCGTATTCTGCTGATGAAAACAATACAATACCTTTACCACCACCTGGTTTAACTATTGCACCTAACTGTTCTGTTTCGTCATACCATGTATCTAATTTATCTACTAAGAAATCAAAGTATCCTTGTGCTTCTTCATCATCTGCCATAATGATACCTGCTGATATATCAAAACCTTTAAGTATATCTGTGACTATATCTTGTGGAGAATTAACTAGCCATGATGTGTAAGTTCCTGGTGAGTATCCTCTAGGTTTGCCTTCTAATTCAACATTTGCAATAGCTTCATTTAAAGCATTCTCCATAACCTTCTTAGTTGTATTATTTATACCTAATCCAGTTTCACTTTCTTTATTAATACTTTGGTCATATATAGCCAATGTAGTATTTACTTTTGCAATAAACAACTCATTAGATATAACTTCTTTTACTAATGCGTCTAATTCTTTTGATATAGCAGAACTGTCATCTAATTGTCTTTGCTGTTTAATGCTATCTACTATTGCTTGTTTATATTCTTCTGTCACGCTTCTCCCTGCTGTATGGGCAGATATGCACCATATTCTAACATTGTATCATAATCATACTCTAAATCTTCTAAGAATTGTGTTCTCTCTTGAAATAATGGTAACAACAAGTTTTGTGCTACTACATAAAAGTCATCATTATCTGCTGATATTCTTCCAATAAAATCTCTTAGCTGTTGTCTTTCAAGCAACATAGTACGTGATGTTCTCCAACCATTTGCTGATAAACCACGTCCTAAAGATTTTTTTTCTAATATCTGTATGTAATCTAATACTTGATTTATAGCTTTACCTGTATCAGAGTTGTTTAACTTAGTATTGTTTTTCCATTGTTTTAATTCTTGAAACTGTTGATCTAACGTACCACGTTGTGGTAATCCTGGTATTGTTGTATCAAATCCTGGAAATCTCTGTGCTGCAATATTTCTTTTAACTGCTAACAATCGTGAACGTTGTTTAGCTTGATATGGATCTGTAATGTCAAACTGTTGTAATGTAGCTATACGTTCTTCTTCCATAAAGAACTCACCTAATCTCTGGTTACGTGTTGCTAACCATTCCTCTGGTGTTAATGGTTCACGTTGTTCATTAAATATAGTTCTTGTATATGCTTCATAATCAAATGCACCACCACCACCATTAGGTACAGCATAAAACGCTGTCAATGGATATTCATCAAATAACTCTGGATTTTCTTTTTCAAACTGTACTCCACGCTCATCTACTGGTCTAGGTTCTACAACAATAGATTTAGGTGTTGCTATATCTAATGGGTTAAAACCAAACTCATCAATAAAGTATTTAGTTGCAGAGTAATTATCTCCAGGTGCAAATAAGTAATTACCTGTAACTGGATCTCTTGGCGGTGTTTCAATTAATTCTCTGTATCTATCTGCAAGTATCTGCATAGAATATAAAGAACCAGCATTATCTGGATTACCAATATCAAATCGTGGATTTAATCCAGTAGGACCAACAAACTGTGAAAATGCTTTAATTAATGTAATATTTCTAGCAATACTTCTTGATTTCTTTAATAGTTCACTTTGTTGTTCTGGTGTCATATCATCTTCACCATTAGCTTTTAATACTCTATATACGTCAATAGTTGTATTAGCTGCAATACGTGATAGTTCGCCTGGAGGTGCGTCCTCATTAAACATAAACATTGCACGAATACCGTTCTTTAACCAAGCTGGAACACCTGCTTCTTGCAACAAATCACCAGGAGTTTTTACTGTAGGCAATCCGTAAGGAAATAAAAATTTCTGTGTTTCTTCAAACTTAGGTGTACCTTCTAATACAAATGAAGCAGGTATAGCTGCTACTGGTCCAATACCAGGTACTATTTCTAATGCTAAGTTAAGAGAACCAGCATAACCAGGTAGTCGTACTCCAACATTTCTATCTGCACCAAACAATGCGTCTGATACTAATTCATTAACTACTGGATAATAAAATACTTCCTCACCTGTAATTTCATCTTCTGTTAAAAATCCTTCACCTTCTACAGGACTAAATGGATTTTCTTCTCGTAATGCTTGTACTGTTACTTGACCTCTACGTATAATTTCTGGGTTTTCTGCAAGTAATTTAGACCATGTAGATAAAATTTCTACGTATGCTTCACCGAATGGAAATAATCCTCTTAGGTTATATGTCATTTTATTACGTTTACTTAAATCGTATAGTAGGTCTTGTAATTCAGTTAAAGCAATAGACTTAGCAAAATCATCAATATATTCTGCGTCAATTAATTCATCTGTAAATCCTGCTGCTACATTAAGTTCTTCTAGTTCTAATTCATATTGCTTCTTAGTATTATCAAATCCTTTAACTAATTCTTGTTTTTTATTTTCAATTACTTTGTCATAGTTTTCTTTAAAGTCATCAAATCTCTTATCTATATCTTCAAAGTCTTTACTAAGTTTTTTAATTTTGTTAGCTTTGTATTTAGATAATGTTTCAAATCCTTCTTCCATGTCGTCATAATATGCGTTGTAATAACCGCCATATTCTTCCATGATAAGTTTTTCTTCATAATCTGCGTAAGCGTTTTGTTTAGATTGATATTCTTCGTATAGTTTTTTAAACTCTGGATCATCATCTATTTCTCTACTTAATTTATCTTCTAATTCATCTAATTGTTTTTGTAAACTTAATTTCGCTTTTTGTAGTTCATTGTATTTAATTGTTTGTTGTTTTGTATTGTCAATATACTTTGTACCTATTTTTGCGTCTGCTTCATTTAATTGTTTCACTCTACGTTCAAACATATCTAAATTAATTTCAACATCACGTTTACGTAATTTACTTGGTTCAATACCAATATCTGCTTTTATAGAATTTAATAAGTTTTCATTTGGTATGTTTGCTTTTCTTGCACCTTGTACTTTGTATGTCTTACCACCTTGTTTAAATGTTTTACCTTCTAACAGTGCTGTTCTCATAGCAGGTGTCATTCGTGGTAATAAGTCATATACTGCACGCCAGTATGCTTGTCTAAATACAGGAGAACGTGAAGCATTGTCTGTTCTCTGTCCCATAATTACATCAAAAGCATTTTCAATAAAGTTATCCATAAATGTTGCGTCATCTATCAAAGTACCTTCTCTAGCTGTTGGTAGATAATCTGGAATGTTTTTCCCATAGTTTTTTAAAAATCCACTATAAAAACTATTAACGTCCATTCTTGAAGTGTCTCTACCTAATTTATTAAAACCTTGTGCAAACATATCAAAAACTTCATCAAGTGTGCCTTCAGCACCTAACATATCTACACCTCTTTGATTTAATCTATCTAACTGTCCTGTTATTATCATTTCATATAAATTTTCATTACGTGTTCTATCTATACGTAATGGATAAGGATTTTTAGAAAAATCTATTTCATCAAAGTCAAACTTACCTAATAAGTCTTGAAATATATTTACATCTTGATCAAATGCACCACCGCTAACTTGTTGTAATCTTGCTTCTAATTGTTTAGCGTATACATATCTACCACCTGCTGTGCTTACAACATCTTCATATGTTTGACCACCTTTTGCGTATTCTGCAATAACTGCTTTAACTTCATCACTTTCACCTTTAACCCATTCTCTTAATGCTTTTTGTCTTGCTTCTGGCGTAGTCTTTTTAAAAAATAATATTTTAAATAAATCGTCTTGATAAATCTTAGCTACTTCATTTACCCAAGATCGAACGACTTTATTTGCTTTTGACTTTTTATTATTATAAGCAGTATAAAAATCACCTTCTGTATCAAGTAAATCTCCTAATTCTTTTCTTACATCTAGCACGTCATAATCATGTGGTCCAGGTTTTTTTCTTCTTCCTTCTTGCCTTCTTGCTGCTCTACTTGCACCACCAAATGCTTCATCATTATTGTTAGCACCACGCATACGTGATGAACCTTGTATCCATTCTTTACTTTCATCTAATGGATTACCAAACAAATCTAAAAACTCTACATCTTTTTGTGTCCATCTCTTTACATCTTTAGCGTCAGCTTTTTTAAGTAATGACAAAGAGATTAAAGATAGAGGTCTTGAAAATATATTGTCATAACCTCTTGTATACATACGTAATTGTTCTTCACCTACAACACGAAGCAACCATGCACCACGTAACAAAACAAATGGTTTCCAAAACTCTGTATAGTATTTATCTACATTTTTACTAATAATACCTTTTTGCATTGATTTAGGATACTTTGCTAAAAATGCGTCAAATGCTTCACTACCACCCATTTTATTTCTAAGTATTGACATAGAGTTCATAGCTTTAGCTAAACCACCTGCGTCTGGCATAGGTATTGTTCTGTTAATAAACTCTGTAGTTTGTGCAGGACTAGGAGTAACTTTCATAACACCATTAATAGTTATTGGTTTTAACTCCATACCAGGATTTATTACGTTGTCACCTGTAAACCCATCAATAAAATACTTACGCATATCTTCATAAGTTTCTTCAAATATACGTGTAAATGCGTCTGCGTCTTTTTGACTTACTTGAAAATTATCTACTAAATCTCTACCTACTTCTTCTAACATATTTGTTGCTACGTTAAATAATCCTGCACGGTCACCTTCTTCTAATCCTATAGCGTTACGTAATATGTTGTCTTTTGTATTTCTATTTAATGTAGTTTGGTCTAACCATTTTTTTATCTGATCAAAAGATTGTTCTATATTTTCTGCGTCTAAATATCGTAATGGTAAGTCTTTAGTATATGTTGACATTACTCTTGCCATTCTGCTATTACTATCCATTAATGAAAGTCTTATTACTTTTTTAGCACCAAATAGTTGTCCTGTACCTTCTGGAACACCTTTAGCTATTGCTTCTGTTGCACCACCTAAAAATCTACCTATTGCACCTACTGTTGGTTTTGTAGTTCCAAATGGTAAATCTTTAAATCCTATAGATTGATCTATAAGATTAGCCATGTCAATAGCTTTTTCGTCTGCTGTTTTAGTAAAGTCTTGTGATATACGCATAAAACGTTGTATAACTTTTGGATCAGTAATACCTGTAATATCCATAAACTTACTTTCAGAATTTATATTGGATAAATATTTAACAAGTTTCATTCCGCCTGGATCTTTGTTAAGATAATCTGTTACAGATTTAGGACTAATAAACGAAAGTCCCCAACCACGTTTAACTACTCCTAACTCTGCAAGTTCTGCTTGTGACATTTTTTTAACATCTTTAACATCTATACCTTTTAACTGTGCAATTAAATTATCACTTGCTCGTAATGTTTTAGCTGACTTTCTAGCTGCACCTATACCTAATGTAAGGTAGTTAGAAGGATCTAAAAACAATGCTTTACCTGCGTCAAGTATTCCAGATACAACATTAAAACCTTTTGTTCCTGGTTCTGCAACACCAAGTGCTAATGTTCTACCTAGTGATATAGGTACCTTAACATCTTCTCCAGTACCTAATTGTCTTGTAATGTTAAATTGACCACTTTCCTCTTGCATACGCCTATCTATTTCTGTAATAGCAGAACCTAATTGATTTTGTATTATGCTTTGCGCTCTTTGATTATCAAATCCAGATTGTATTAAATATTTATATTCATCATAATATTCACTATTAGGATTGTTAGGATCAAATACTTCTGAATTAGGAAGTAAGCCATCACCTAAATTAATTTCTTTACCTTGTGCTAAATTATTAAATACTTGTTTTACTGTAGATTTACCAGATTGTGCGTATGCGTCTCTAAATGTTAATTGCTCTGCATTATCACCTATTGTTGCAGCAATCATAGAATTAATAGGTCTGTCAACTGTAGTTCTATACAAATCTTCTAATGCAAGTAAACCAAAACGTACTGCACCTTTGAGTGGATCAAATATCTTATCTACTGTAGATTGTTTATTATGTTCAAGTATTCTCTCTGATAATGTACTTAATACTTCTGCTTCTGGTTTAACTTGTAACATTGTAAGAGATGTAATAACATCTGGCGAAAAGTTTGGATAGAGTTTAGCTATAGCAGTAGCACGGTCTGCGTCTGCTTTTGTTACACTTGCTTTTGCTCTATTCCATTGCGTTTTTCTAGCAAGTATCTCTTTATATAAATCTTGTTCCGATTTAGGATCGTCAAAATGAAATACACCCATGTGTTACCCGAATTGTTGTGGCGTTCTATTTATTTTTTGACTTGCAAATTGCAATAAACTTATTAATTCTGCTGTTGGATTAGCTTGTGCCATTGCTCTTATTAACATTACATCATCTGGTTCTAACAACGTACTTTCTTGTTGTTGCAAACTAGACGGTGTAGTAATTGGAGTTCCGTCACCTTCTGTAAAAATATCAGCTACACCAGGTGCCATTGGTTGTAATGGTTGCGGGGTTCCTGTAACTTGTGGTTGTGGTGTAGGTTCTGTTCCTTCTTCTCCTGGTATGGTACCTTGCCTTACTTGATTTACAAGTGCTGCTTCTTCACCAGCGCTTTCATTAACCATACCTCTAACATCTTCTATGCTAGGTGCAACACTATCTGTTCTTCTGCTTAAACTTCCAGGACCACTTACTGCTGCTGGTCTTGCAGGTGCAGTATTTTTCTTTACCCTTCTTCCTCTATCTCTGCTACTACCATTCGCCATTTATATCTCCTATATCTTCTTGTGGACCAAACATTATTATTAGTCCATTAGGTATGTATTGTACTATCATTCCTTGTGGAAATCCTGATACTGTTGGTTCTTCTTCATTACCATACAATTCATAATCTTCTATTTCTTCTGTTGTTTTCTGCCATACATCAAACAGTACTGTATTGCATATATCAGCAAATTGATAATTTAATTTATCTCTTTCGTTCATTGTTGAATACCGCCTAATAGTAATGAACGTATATCTGGTGCTGGACCTTGTGGTATAGCTTGACCGCCACCCATCATTTGTTCTAACATTGCTGCTTCACCTTCTGGTACTTCTGGTTCTTCTGCTGTATAAAATTTATCTAAGATTGCTTGCATGCCATCTGGATCTTTGTATATTTGCACAAGTGCCATAGTTGCTTTAGGATCTCCTTGACTTGCTTGTACCTTTAATGTTTCAAATAAAGTACGTTCTGCTTCATCTTTTAATATTCTATTGTTAATCTTTTGTACGTTTTCCAAACCGTCCATGTTTTCTTGCAAAGTCTCTTTGTCAATTATGCCTGCTTGTAATAACTGTAAACCAGAGACAATCTTGGTTGGTTCATCAAATCCTGCCATAACTCCATACACACGTCTTGTTCTATACATTCCAGATATATCTCGTTCTGGTGAATAATTTTCTGCGTATGCAGTTCCTTTAAAATAACCAGCTAATGGTTTAGATTTTTTACCGTTGAGAACTTCGTCCATTTCTAAACGTTTCATATCTAGTTCTTGTAAAGCGTCTTTTAGTGATAACTGATATTCTTTTACGTTTAAATCAACTGATGACAATAACTCTTGCAAACCTCTACCAGTAACAAAACTATTGGGAGATATTGCGTCATCTGATACAGGGTAACTTGCACCTAGTCGTAATTGTCGTTCTACTCTATCTATTTGTTGGAATAGCTGATACGGAATATTATTTGGTGGTTTAGCTACTTGGGAACCTGGTGTTAAATAGTTTACTGCAAATCTTCCACGCTTGTAGTTACCGCTTTCTAACTCACCAATAATGTTTGTTTCCGTAAATACACTATCTTCCATAGCAATAATAGATAAAACGTTTATCTTTGCCATAGCTGCCATTAAACCTAATACATGGTCATACTGTCCTTGTAATCTGTCAAAGCTAAATCTCTTAGCAATAACAAATCTAGGTCCAGACTTTAATGGATTAGGAATAAAATCTAATATTTGTTTTTGATCTGGTAAGAAGATGTATGTACCTTCTTCATTATAAAACTCTACTAATTCAGAACCGTCACCTAAATGGTTCTCCCAACTTCTTTGGAATTGGTCTGTATATTTAAATTTGCTGTACCCTGAAGGAAATTGTGAACTCTCATCAATAGGAACTTTAGCTTCTGGATACATAGATTTAATAACTGCATTAGGTACTAAACGTATAATGCCTAACTCTTTTGGATCTTGGTCTGGTCCGTAATATCCTGGATAACAATCATACGGATCACGAAGTTCTGCATGAGGATACATGTTTCCGTCTGGTCCCATTTTTTGTCGAACTACCCATACACAAAAACCATAACCTGGCAACCAACGTGCTGCCTGTGGAAGTTGTTTTTCCATTTTAGCTTCCATGTCATAACTATTAACAATACGTTCTAGTTTTTCTGCTTTAGTCTTTGCACGTTCACTATCTCGGTTGTCATAAGGATCGACTTTGATATCTGGCATACGTCCTAGCTTCTGTGCTAAGTGTTCTAAACCAGAATGTATCATATTAGGAATTGGTAAATCCTCATCATAGTTTTTACCATTCTCACCTAACAATGCTGCTACACCATTAGGACCGCCATTTAAAATATTTCTTACTCTATGTCTATAGGTATAGTGACCACTATATTCGTGCATACCTTTTAAGTCGTCTACTTTTACTAATAATTCGTCTGGATTATAAACCATTACCAAGGCACCTCATTAAACTCTGTTTTTTGAAAATCTGCATAACTAGGAGTATAGTCGTTCTGTACTTGCGCTAACATCATTTTTACATTGGTACGTATACGTTTCATTGGAAACCAACTTGCCATAACCAAGTCTGTTTTTGTTTTTACATTGCGACTATTGCTAGCACCTGCTTGACTAAAGTATAACAACTGTTGTCTAAATATACCTATTTTATTTTTAGTTTTTGCGTCACCCCAAGGTAAATTTATTTTGCCAGTTTCATACTGTCCTACCATGCTGGTAACACCAAATGTTGGATCCCATTTATTCTTATATGTTTGATGTCCTTCTATACGTACACCGTTTTGTGCTGCCCAATTTCTAATATCTTTATCTTGACCTATAGCACGTTGAAAACCATTCTCCTCTACAACCCAGTGACTTAACCAATACTTGTCATACCATTCTTTCATTAAATTATGTGCTTTTTGTATACCACCACCTTGGTCGTTTTTAACATCTACTAACCATACTTGTTGTGTCTTAATGTTATATGCCCAAAGCACTGCTGCCTGGTATCCAGTACTAGCTGGATCAAGTCCTGCAATTAATGTTGTATGTGGTGGAACGTCACCTAAGTTACGTGATTTATCTAAACAGTTATCTATCATCTCTGCTGTAAACAATGCCATACCATCTGGTATTGCTTTATTTAAATAAACCATTTCAAAGATAGCTCTACCACCAGTAGTCTCTGCTGCGTGTAATTGTTCTAGTAACCATTTATGGCTTCGTTTACCTGCCCATAACAAATGTGGTGTATGGTCTAAAGTTTCATCTTCTAATGGTATTTCTAAATCATGCGCACGTTCTACAATGCTTTCCCATGCTTGATTATTTAAAAGATGGTGGTAAAGATCGTCTGGGTGTTGTCTTGATCCAATGACGACCATTCCTGTATGTTCCTCTTTTCGTGACTGTAATGTTGTAGTCCACCAGTTTCTTGTACTTTCTCTAGCACTTGGTTGGACAGTACTTCCATGATCTTCGATATCGTCTGCGATAATAAGGTCTGCGTCTCTGGAAAGGATTTTACCTCCTTTTCCAATAGCGACAAGAGTTGGCGACTTAATACCAGAGACTGTTCTAGTTGCAACAGTAAATTGACTGGACGACCAGCTTTTTCCACTCCGATTAGCAGGTCTAAATCCGTCCCAGTCTCCATAGTCTTGTATAAGTCCTTCATTGTTTTCTAAGTGGTCAAGTACCGCACCAACTGCGTTCTTGGCAATATCCTCGTTTCCTCCTACCCACATTACACGAATGTTAGGGTTTTTGCATATCATGTACACACAAAAATGAGTTAACAAATCTGTCTTACCATGTCGTGGCGGAGACAACACCATTAACCTTTTTCCGTGCAGTATGCTCTCTATTATAGCTTCAATCCAGTTTTTTTGAAAGTCTGGTGTTTCATAATGCTTACCTTGCTCTGTTAAAAAATAATTATCTCTAAAAGATATAAAGTCATCTACAGATATGTTAAATGTTACAAAACTATCATCATCTTTTTCACGCTTACGTTTTGCAAACTCGGCTTCTTTTGTTTGGTCCTCTACCCATGCTGCCATAGCTCTGGACACTGTTGCCTGACTGCAATTTAATATATCAGCAATCTCCTTCTTTGTCTTTTTACCCTCTAAAATGTCGGTAAAAAAATTTTTTTTCTTCATTACTGCGTAATAATCGCCTCTACGTTTTTGCAGGTTAGGATCAACATCTTTGACTACCTGGAACTCGTTAGCAGTTTTCTTTGCTCTATATGCTCTTTTCTTTACTCTGTTAGCGCATTTGTCGCTACAGTATTTATGCCTACCTTCTGGTAAAGGTGCAACACAATCAGAGGCAGTACATAATGTGTTTTTTACTTTATTTGACATATCTATATGCTATAGTGTAGCATAGATTAATAAATCGGAACAAACATTATGGACTTCCTGCCTACAACAGGTCCATAAGATTAAGTCGAAATAAAGTGTTGGCATAGCAGGTCCGCACCAGTCGTCCGCAAAGGGACATTCCTCACATTTTATTTATTAGAGAGAGAGCGCATATTCGTTGTTACTAGACTTAATAAACTGGTTTGGGTTGGGAGTGACACAGGGATCGTTACGACTACAATCCGACATTTAAAGATTACAATAATAAATACAACATATAGTATGTTTTTATTGTAAATACTACATATAGTACCACTGTATATGGTATACTGTCCACTGGGGGTGATGTAGATCGCAGTAAGATGTTTGTTCCAATATCACTACTTACTCAACCTGGGTGCAACTCCCAGCACCTCCACCATTTAGAAATTACCACGTAAACATTGACGTATTCATATATATTTGCAGACACGCGCGGTTAAACTATGGGGGTTAAATAATGCGTTATGAATTGGGGCTAGGGTTGTTTGTGGTGTTATGCGGTGTTACGTGTACGTTTTGAGACTGTCTTAACCTTATAGCGTTCACCGTCACAATACCCGATATATTTTTTAAAAAACTAACGGGGATCCATGCAAAAGAAATTACGATTTCGATTTTATATAAAAGAAAAAACGGGCGCAATGTCCCGCTCTCTCTCTACTGGTATGTTACTGGTTATCCGTAGTGTTCTTGATAATAATTTAACTCTATTGCTTGATTATCAATAATACTCTCTAACTCTAGTTTGGTCCGCTCTAGTGTTTTTTCTAATTCTCTAATGCGTTTTTTTAATGCGTAACTATCCGCCATTAGTCCCGATAGATACCACGCAAAAGCAATTAAAAACAATAATATAATTACTTGCATATTGTTTTATCCTTCCTTGTGTATAACTTTATATAACATGAATGACATAAATTTATTTCATCTATGTATCCATATTCTTGTTTACATTCTTTACATTTCATTGTATATCCTTCCCGTATACATAAGCTAATTATATAATCATGATCCATAAAAAGCAAACATCGATTTTAGATATATATAGCAAAAACCCGCTAAGGCTATCGGGCGGATACTTAGCGGGCTTATTGCTTGTGCGCTAATTAGTACGTATAAAGGGATACAATGAAGCGCACGAATTATATAGAATTATGGCTAAACATATACCCCGCTCTATCCATGTCCATATCTTCAAACATAATGCTTCCCAGTGTATAGATACAATGAAAAACCATATCCATTCCCGTGCCATTTACCCGTATGACATGCTCATTATATTTGTTTTGCTTCGGCTCTCTCTCATCTAATATCCAGCTCATCAACCATGTAATATTTGCAATGCGTCCATTACTAACAATATTGAATTTAATATCTCTATTCATTCCGTTAGGGCTAACGCGTGTGACGTTACCGTATATTTCTGGCTTCTGTTCTGGCGGTGTCCAGTTACTCTGTTTTATATGTTCGGCTAATGTTATACCGTTCCAATCTGTATAATCTTCGTTATACACTTTAAAATTAGTACTATATAATAAATTAAATAAATTTACTTTTGAAAGTTCTTTTTCTTGTTCTTTTTTTAATGTTTTCATATATTATTTATCCTTTACTAAATATGTTTTAAGATTTCTATATTCTGTTATTAGTGAATTATTAAAATCTTGTTTTTCTTGCTCTGTCTCTAAGTGTTGCGCGTCATAAGTGTAAGTCTCTAACAAATCAACAATTAAATCATATTGCGTAATACTTAAACCTTCCCGCGTAATGTCTGGATAATATGCGCTCATGCTATACCCATTAAATGTTGTTTAAACATTCTTTTTGCTTCTTGTATTCCGTAACCCATATACACTTGCTTGTTAGCAAAATCATTAGCGTCATGCAATATTAAAGCGCCATTAATTTTATTTTTATATACTGTTATTTCGTTCGTACTAGATTTTTCTAGTAATTCTGGATATTCCATTGTTATCTCCTTCTTTTTGTTTTAGTTCCCATAGTCTATAGTTTATAAATTTTTCACCGTTTGAATTTTTATTATCTATAGAACTTTTAACTTTTTCAAAAGTTTTGTAATAGGTTTTTGTCCACCCATTTTTAGTTTGATATTCTAATAAATATTTCATTGTTATCACCTTCCTATTAAATAACAATAAAATAATAATTTTAAAATGTCAACAATTAAAAAAAATTATTTTAATATATCTTTAATTCCGTAATATATAAAACCAGTTACAACAATAATTAAACCCGCTAAAGATACAAAAAAAATTAATTTATGGATCATCTCTAAATTAAATACGATTTTTGATAGTCAATACCGACTTTAGTTTAGTCAATACCGACTTTAACTTACTTTTATTGCTATTTTCTATATAAATTTTAACCCAATTAAGTCCCGCTACATATCCAGCGTCATACGATAAGTTGCAGTCCAGTGCTTCCCATTCTCCAACTGCTTCTAATACTTCGTCCGCAGTATCAAACTTCTCACCGTCAAACTCATAATCATAATGTCCGTCTTTGTTTTCATTATCGATACGTTCTTTAACGTCTGCTATATCTCTATCTATCATTTTTAATACGTTCATATCTATCCTTCCAATATGTTCTTTATATATCTATCTTGTATTTTTTTTGGTAACTTAGTCATAGATATAAACATCTGTGTATCGCATAGTGGTTCGTCATGTTGCAATATCTCTTGCATACTATCTTCACCATAAATAATATCTAAACGCTCTACTGGTTCTAAGGTATCTTTATTTACAACAACATAATCAGTATCATATAATTTCATATCTATCCTTCCACAATTATTGGTTTACCTTCATTCGTTCCTACAATCCTTACAATCTATAATAATATCTTTACCGTCATGCGATACTTCTGTTACATAGTACGTCATGCGGTTAACTAATCTCATACCGCTCATAACGTATCGTGTATCACCTTCGTAACATTCTGTCCAGATATAATTACTGCCGTGCTTCTTTACAATATTGATATCATCTTTAGTTGTATCCCACCAACCATGAGTAATATTACCTTCTATGTCAAAATAATTGTTAGAAGTTATGTCATCTCTCTTAATAGGTTTAAAGGTATCTAACCATTCTCCGCAATCATAATGTTCTTTAAGTTTCATCACTTCTGTACCTTACATGTCTTGCAGTAAAAATTACCGCTTACTTCTGTTAACTGTTCTCCTATTGCTAGTTCTCTTTTACAAAAGTAGCAAAAGAATTTAGGTTGTAATTTCATTTGTCTCCTTCTTTTTTAACATATTATTAACAACAATTAAATCTGTCAACTGTTGTTTTATCCAAAAATATTCATTATTTATATCTCTTGGTGAAGCGTCTTTATTACTAAAAAAATCTTTAAATTTTTTTTCTGCGTCATCAATCATATCTCTAATAAATTCTATGCTTGGTTCTCTTGCAGGTATAAAATTTATTTCAAGATCACTGGAATTATTATTACGACTTTTGTTACTCATCTACTTCACCTATCTCTACGTCAAAACGTAAGTCACTTAACCATGATTTAACTTCGTCTTTTATAGATGACGTTAGTTCTGCTTCACTAGGTATATCATCTTTCCAGTTATCTCTATGGTGTGTATCAAACTTATACAAGTTGTCATAGTTTATTGATAATTTCAACGTAAATTCTTTAGAATAGTAATTGTCATCTAACGCTTCTTTAACTGCGTTAATAACATGTGCTTCAACTAAGTCTGCTTGACTACTACCTAACTCTAAGTTATTCCATTCTCTATCAAACATTTTTTTGATAGCTTCTATAATTTTTTCTTCCATTAGTTATCTCCTTCTTTATAAAATTCATCATCTAAGTGTCTATGGTGCGGACAATAACATTCGTCAAACATATATTCACCGCATATATAATCACTGTCATACTCAATAGGATAATTATTATCCATTAAGAATTTCATACACTTATACGTAAAGTTGTATATGTATTTAAGCAATCTATTTTTCATGCTTCTCCTTCCGTAAGTTATAGTTAATATCCATAACTATATCTAATTGTGATTTTATATGTTCTTTTTCTAATTGTAAAGCACTAAACTTATGTTCGTCTATGCTTCTGTTTTTGTATTCACTAAACATATAGCCAGTTCCAATACCGAAACAATATATTGTTAGTCCCGTTAATAAGTCCATATCAATTATTTTTTCTCCATGCAAAGATACTGTGCTTACTCATGTAATACATACCTTCATATTTATTTTTTTGATACTTACGTAAATTCATAATTAAATTTGTGTAATTAGAATACTTATCTTTCCATTCTTGATAAGGCGTTAGTCCGTTAGGCATTTTTATTTTAAATATAGTATCTTGCGTCCAACCATTAGCCAGTGCGCGTTCAACTATACTTTTTATATCTTGTTGCAATTCATCTGTTGTCTCTAAATATGCAATAATATCTTTTAATTCTTTTACCTTCATGATCTAACCTATAACTGCTTCGGCTTTAGTTCTATACTTACCTAAAGTTTTCTCATCATCACTGTTCTGAACACGTTGCATAACAATAGCTTCTTTGTTTTTTACGTTGTCATCAGAACTAGAATGCTTCCAAAAATACAAACAATTCTTTACATAACGCATACTGGTATTTCCTTTATCGTTATTCATGTTCATTATCTTTGTAGCTTGTGTCATTATATCTGTGTTAATACCAATAACGTCTGGCGTCATGTTAAGAAACTCTGTCCCACTTAACTTATTTCTATCAGCTAAGTCTTTTATAAAAGTATCCATGACATTGTCAATAGCTTCTATCATACGAACGTCTTGACGTTGTGTTCGTGGCGGTAACTTAAATAAGTTTAAGTATTCATCATCATCAAACTCAAAATCAAAATATAAATTATCCATAGTTTTGTATTCAGTATTCTCTAAATCTCTCACTACATTTACTTCTGAACTTTCCAGAACTAACTTACATGTATCATCTACCGTAGTTTTCTTATGCTTTAGTATCTGTCTTGTTGTATGTAGTAAGTGCTTTGGGCTAACTGCTACGCAATAAATATTCTCATCATCTCTTACTGCGTCATCAACAATAAACTTTGGATAATATTTCTTACCAAACTCTACAATGTTTAACACGTATGAGTTAGTAACTTCTATCGAAAATATATCTCTTGTCATATCCCATTTAAACGCCATTGCAAACTCATCTCTTGTATGGCTATCTGTTTTCTTTACTATTCCTATGGTTGCTAATTCACGTAAAACTTTTACGTCATTGTAATCCATTTTTAATTCTATTTTCACTGTGTTACCTTCCTATCGCAATCTTTTTTTCTGCAATAACTTCTACCTACTGTTCGTTCTTTACCACTTCTATAATCAAACTCTGTCATACGCATACAACCACAAGTCCAATCTATTTGATTAACGTAACTCATTACTTGTCTCCTTCAACTGCAAATACTTCTACATTAAAATTAGAAGGTATTGTTTTAGCGTCTTGTTCTGCTAGTTTTGTAGCTTCATTACTATCTGTAGCAACATAAGTTTTTTCACCACAAAAATATACTTTATATTTATTCATTTTCCATTGTTATCCTTTATAAATATTTCAATTTCTTCTTCTAAGTCAGTTGTTAATGACAATTCATCATTACTGTCTAGTTGTTTAGATATCTCTAATACTTTTTGTAATAGATTTATTATTTTTTCCATTATCTCCTTCCTAAGATCCATCTAAATTAATGTCCGACTTTAGTTATCTGCTTCCATAATTCTTTTAGCTAGTTCATTACTATAAGCATTCCTTACCCACCACGTTAACTTCTCCATATCACATGCACTAGCAAAACGTTTATCTCTACTGGCTAAGTTAGGTAATTTTTTACTCATATCTTTTTGCTCATGTTGTACGCAAAACACTCCCGCTTTGTCATCATCAAGTCCATTGTTGTAGTCTTTAATAACGTCTCTTACAATATGAATATAAACTGTCTCATCATAAGGTAGTCTGTTAGTTCCCATGCTATTAACTATGTCTCTAAGATATAGTCCGTGTGCTAGGTCTTTGATACTAAAAGTCTCTCTTGCTTTTAGTTCGTGTATTATTTTTTTTACTTCCGTGTCTTTCATATAATTATCTCCTTCTTATTTTTTAATGTATCAATAAGCCACTTAGCTTCTGGCTTATCTAATTTACTTTTACATATTGTTTCAGTATGTCCGTCAAAAGCAAACAACGGATCATGCTTTAAATTATGTTCGACTACAAAATTTTTTATTAGCCGTTCATAATCAACAACATTGTAAAAACTATCTGTAATTGTATATAAAATATTTAACTTAACTCTACTGTGTTCTTGAAACCTTCCTAACTCTCTTGACGTTCTACCAAACTTATAAAAGTAATCGTTCTCTGCAAAGTAAAATTCTTGTGTTTTGTTTTTGTGTTTTGTTTTAAGTTTTGTTCTACGTGTTTTATACATGCTATCCAAATAACATTGACGACTGCAATATTTACTCTTACTTGCTCTTAAAATAAATTTAGAGTTACAAAAACCACAACGCACGGTGTCTCCAATATGACGTGTAGTTTTTTGGTGCGTTCTTTTTTTAAAATATCTTTGGTTACATTTATTACTACAATACTTTAATGTTTTACCGTGTTTTCTAAACTTATGTATATTAAGAATATTGTAACACTTGTGATTTTCACAACGTAAATTCATGTATCTCCTTCCACAAAGATGTAGTGCTTGCTAACTATTAAGAATTGGATACACTCCTACTTTATGTAGTGGCGGTTGTGTATTATATTCTTAAATTTCAAACCGCTACCCGCAATAGTTAGCTTGCACTGTTTTAATTTATAATCGAAGTTTTATTTTATGTCAAGTATTAGAATTATTTTTTTTCCAACGGTTGTGTCTAACTATTTCTTTACGTGCGTCATCACGCTCACACGGTAGTCCGTCAATATGGTGCATGTATTTTTCGTGACAAACTAAACATGGTTCATGTCTGTTGTACTTATACTCAACTTTAGCCATGAGACTAACTAAGTTTAGTGCTACTTGCCGTCCAACTGTATCTATGTCTTTCATGGTAGTTGCTTCCAGAATGGATCAGTGTAAAAAGAATTTCCGACTTTAGTTTCAACTATTTCTATAAAGGTATCCAGTGTTAAGCATACAATTATAGGTACTCCGTCTGGTTGTCTGCGTTGTCCAGAAGTTTTAACTAAACGCTTCCACACTAACGCTGTAAAGTTCGACTTTGACTTCTTTATTGCCTTTGCTAACTCACGTGTGACGTTAAGACTTTGTCTTGCTTTACATTCAACATAAAAGTTTTCTCCATTCCAATTAAATAAAACATCACCCTTATCATTCTTGCCACCTTCCGCTATTCTCTCACCGTCTAACATCTTTGCTACGAAGGTTTCGAGTTTAGTTCCCTGTTGTTTTTGTTTACTCATTAGTTATCTTTCTTTATTAGTTTCCGTAACTTTAATGCACGCGGTGAATTAAGAACATTAGCTAACATAGATAAGTACTCTTGCATATCACCACGATAAAATCTACCATAATCTAATTGCACACCACGTTGTACATACTCATAAGAAAATAAATCATTCATATCAAGTAGTACCGTAAGATAACCAACACCTTTTGCTGTAACTATTTCGACTTTAACTCCGCCATAATGTGGGCAATCACTGGTAGGAAAGTTAGGTTCTAGTTTCATTAGTTCCATTAACAAATCATTTTCTTCTACAGTATCGTTAGGAAAAAAACCTATCTTTGGACCTTCATCTATTTCTTCTGTATATGTAATCGCTTCTAAAAAACCATTACACTCGTCCATTAAATCCCATACAGCATGTGCGCCTTTTGATTTCAATACTTCTTTCATACTATATATTGTATATAAAATAGTTAATCTTGTCTATTTATTAAATAAATTTATATGCTTGTGCTATGTCTGTAATTGGTACAAGAATACCTTTAGAATTATTACCGTCACCACCAATAACATCTCGATCCGTATTGTAATACTGCCGTGCAATTCTCTTTAACAAATACACTGGTGTTATGTATGTAATAACTATCTGTTCATCTTTGACCATAACAAATGCCCAAAACTCTGCTTCTGTTACTGCAATGCCACTAGGTTGTCCTTTATATTCATACTCTAGGAAGTGATTGCCAGTTTTTTCCCAAATGTATCGTTCTGATTTTACTTCTATTTTTTTGCCAGCAAAAAACTCACGAAGTTGTTCTTCTACTTCTTCGCCCTGTCCAAGTTGTATATCAAACTTCTTGTTATACACAATCTTCTATTTCGTGTGCCATACAACCTACACATCTACCGTCATAATTTAATGTAGTTTGTGGTGGTTGACCGCACTCTTTACACTTCATTTGTACTCCTTATATAAAAACATTGGTGCATGTGGTACGCCTAAACCTTCTATGTTATAACCAAAGTGATCCCAAGCGTCCATTTCTTCCATGCCATCATCTTGCATAAGACTGTCAATAATAAGTTGAACATCATAAACTGCTCTACCTTCTATATCAAAACTATAAACGTAACCAACATACGCTTTATTAAATTGCTCACGTGGTTCTAAGATAACTGCTTCAGGATTTCTTTCAGCTAGTTCATCTAATGTGTTTGGATATATTACAATGTGATGTTTAGAATGGTGCTTCGTCATCAGAAATCTCATTCATATCGCGTGGCTTAACATCTACTTGTGGCATGTACCAAACTTCTGGTGCTTTTTTGTCATTGGCATAGCTATCTATGTACCAAATTCTACAGTCTTTAGTCTTGCACTTGTAGTCTGGGTAAGTATCTTTTACTTTACCACTAGCTTTGTCTGCTCTGTTATCCCATACTTCATTACCGCATGTCATACATTGTGGTTTAACAGTAACACCAACTTCAGTTTCCATTACGTCTGCTACACGTTGTTCAACTGGTTGTGCATTTATGTCATCAGTTTTCTTTTGTTCTTCATCTATTTTCTTTTGTACAGAAGGTGAAGGAGTGTAGCTGTAGCTATTGCTAGTATCAGTTACACTCTTGGTCTCTTGCTTCACCTCTTGATCTGCTCGTGAAACCTTTTGCATTTCTTCTTGACTAGGTCTTTTTTTAGCTTGATACTTCCAGTTAGCTAATGCTCTACCAATAGCTGATGTCTCACAGTTCTCAATCCAAGCAACCATGTTTGCACCTTTACCCTGTTGGTCCTGTGCTATACCAGTCGCAATAGGATTAGCGTCATCTTTGTCAGCAAATACCATAGCTTTAATTACTATTGATTGGTGATCACTTGATACAGATATTTCCTCTGTCCATATTCTACCGTTTGGATTATCTTTCCAAAACTTTTTAATTCTATCTTCTACTAAGTCATAATCATCAAGATTAAACTTCATTGTCGTCCTCCTCTACTTCACTGTGTTCTTTATCTATATGGTATTCTACCCATACTTTTGTTTTTTTTCCAACTTTATATTGTTTTAATAAATCAGTAATACTTTCTTCCATGTGATTAAATATCATATCAAATATTTCTTCTGCTTCTTTTTTAGTATCAGCAGTCACAATAAAGTCACGTGTACTGTGGTCAGTAAACATAACTCTGATATCTCTATCTTGTATGTCTGGTTTACTCATAACAATTTCCTTCTATAACACAACATCTATCTGTGTCATTGTATGTAACACTGCAACACTTATATGTTCCACAAGTATTGCAATAGGTTACAACATCTCCTTCTAAGTAACTCATATCTTTCCTTTATCTATTAACTTCCAAGCAAGATAATTTATTGCAATAATTGTTAATACTACAATCACTGCGTCCATTATTCTTCCTCTCTTTTCTTGTGTTCTTCTAACGCTTCAATCATCTTAACATTATAGTCTGACACAAATTGTTGAGTAAGTTTTGTTACTTTTTCAGGATCAGGTTTAGACATTTGCAATGTTAGTTCTGCACGCATGCCACCACAAGCGTTAGCCATAGCTACCGCCCATTTCTTCATCTCCTTTTTATTTTCAAATAAATTCAAACTTTAGTCACCTGCTCTTTCTTCACGTACAAATACATAATGTATTATATTGTTATAGTTTTCTATTGATTGTACATGAAGATTGTGCTTTAGCAAGTATCTTTGTAATTCACCTGTGCCGTCAATATAAATAACGTTATTGTTTTGAACAACAACGAAACCACGACCGCTACTAGCAACTAACTGTTTGAGTTCTGGTATCAGTACCTCATTCATATTTAATATCTCCCACTAATAAGCATAACACAATATGTATCAGTTTGTGAAATTAAATAAAAAAACACCAGATCGAAGTTAATTGACCTGGTGCCAAGCAAATGGGTAAAGGAGGAAACCCCATTTGAATGTAAGAATACTTGACAATAATTATATCATACTGTATTATGGGTAGATCAGATAACATCAACAATGTTGTCTCCTTCCAAATAGACAAATAAAGCGGTCTCATTAGACCGCTTTTGTCTTACTCGATACCTTTAAGAATAATGTGACATCTACACTCACACACTATTTCGTGTACTTGTGTGTCATCATCTGGTAAATTAAACCCACAAAAAAAACATGTATGTTTCATAATATCTTTAAGTTATCCCAACCCTTAGCATTAACTGTAAAGGTTAGCACTCCTGGGTGAGACCACATACCACTACGTGCAGTAAAGTCTATTGATTTATCTAATGAAGGAGATTGAAACCAAGTACGATCGCCTTGTTGCTTACTTCTAAAATGATGATAGTGTCCTGTAACAAGGATTTGACATTCACCTGCTGGAAGAAAACCATACATCTGTCCCTTCCACCAGTTCTCTATCTTTGCTTCTGCGTTGCCAGATCCACTACTCATGTGACCATGTGTCCAACCACAACTAATACCTTTGATCTCCATGACTTGATGAAAACCTTCTGGTATTTCTACTGATACTTTGCTGTATCGTTCTGGATTAGCACCCATAATTTCTTCACATATCTGTAAGTGCATAGTATCAGAGTTATCTAATCTATTAGTAAGTACTTGACCTTTACCAGCACGAGTTGTTTCACCATGATTTCCTGGTGCGCCAGCTAATACTAACCTATCTGCTAGTGGTAAGAATGTATCTATTGTTTTCATTATCATTGACCTAGCTAATGCGTATTGCTCAATCAGTGTGAGTTCGACATTGAACGGCATTGACGAGTAGTAAGACTGCGAACAGTTTTCTGTGAGGTCACCTAATCCTATCATGTATATTTCATCTATCTCTACACCTATCTTGCGTAGTTCTTTGATACGATTGACTGCGTCTTGTAATGCTACGTCATATCTTTTAATAGTGTTCTCTACACCGTAATCTTTTTTACCAAGCTGCCAGTCTGCCATAAAGAATAAGAATGCAGTATCACCACCATGTGTTGTAGGTTTTACTGGTGGTTTTCGTTTAGCTTGTTTAAATAATTCTTTGAAATACTTGTCATGACCACGAGATTTCTTTTTAACAAGTCCTTTAAATGCGTAAAAGGTTTCAGTCCGACCACCTTTAAGCTGTACTTCCCAGCTAGATGAACGTACTGTACCTTCTATTTCATAATGTTCAGGATCATATCCCCAACCACGCAGAATTTCATCAAACTTATTATGATAGTTTGGATCAGTTCCAACGTGTGTCAGTTCACCTTGACCGTTCTGTTCGTTAATCTCTATTCCAGGTTGCCACCCAGACTTATAGAAATTATTACCCCATTCGTCTTTAGTTTTCTTAGGCATGATACCTCCTTATAGCCCTGTTAGGACTAGTATATTAGCTTATTTTTTTCTTTGCGAATGTTTTAATTACAGATAATGCAGCACCACCGCCAGCTATTGCTGCGATTTGTAGTGCATTAGCTTCAACTCCTGCTATGGGACTGATAACTAATGCAGATAGGAACGCTTCAACAAAGGTCCAAGCCGCACGCTCTAACATATCTTTAAGTTCTTCACTCATTGTAAGATCCTTCCTAGTTTTAATTTGTTTTCTATGTTTTCTAGTTTAGCAATAATGGTATCAAGTTTTTTATGAAAAGTTTGCGGTAACACCATATCTTCACTTGATGTATTAGGTGTATTGTTAATCCATTCTTTAATATCTTTGACTGCTTCATACTCTATAATCCACTGTCTCCAACTATCACCAGGACAATCAGTTTGTTTAAAAGAACTATGCGGTCTTAATTCTCCACCGACTTGTTCGTAGATCCACTTAACACTTTCAATAGCTTTAGCTGATGGTTTGTCGGTAGGATTGATACCACCCAACCAACACACAGCAACATAATGCTTGTTATTAAAGTTAATTTCTTCCCTACTATTGCCACCTTGTGCAGCACTTCTGTTTCCCCAACCTCTGCCTTCATATATCTGACCTGTATCTCCTACTAAAAAATTATACGCTATGTCGTTCCAACCTCTATCTTCTTGATGTAGTCTTTGTATTTGCTTACATTGGTCCATCTCTGCTTGATTACCTACAGCTACAGGATAAG
>Ga0208767_1000835_pt1 | contig 25257 bp, 25 predicted proteins | sample VirMetDEL_Mar_21_FD_184514 | JGI IMG/M metagenome (GOLD analysis project Ga0208767, IMG submission 184514) | Aqueous microbial communities from the Delaware River and Bay under freshwater to marine salinity gradient to study organic matter... | ecosystem: Environmental > Aquatic > Marine >... | reverse complement strand
CTAAACAAAGACTGAAGGGTATGTGGCACAAGTAAATGAATATTATTGAAGAAGAAAAACTCTTATCGCCAGAAGCTGCTAAACAAGAGGCCGATAAAGTTCTATCGTTAAGTAATTATTTCTATGAAAGGGGAGGAAATAAGTTCTCAACGCTGGGAGCATCTGCTTATTTAGATTTCCTTAATGATTACGTAGAAAAGTATTCTGAAACAAACCCAGTAATTGATAATAACTTTTATGATTTGATAACAGCAACCAAAAACAAACTGTCTTCGTTGTTTAATGTGCCAGTTGTAGACTTACCTAACGCAGGACGGGTGGGCTTCCATGTGTTTGATGACAGAGCTAATGGCGCACAAGCAGACTGGCATTTTGATTTAGCCTTTCAAAACGTAAGATGGCCCGAACCGTTCTCGTCCCCCTTTAGTTTTACAGTTCCCTTATCTCTTCCTGATAACATCGGAGGTTTAGATTATGTTGACGAAGAAGGACAAGAACAATACAAGCCGTACACCGTAGGAAATATATACATAAGTAGTGGTCTGTTCTTACACAGAATTGCAAATCCAATTCCGTTTAAAGAAGGACAAACTAGAATAACACTACAAGGCCACGGAGCTTTGCTTTCTTTTTCTAATACGGCTGTCATCTACTTCTAAAAAACTTCTTGACATTTAGTAATTTATTTACTATAATATATATGGTGGTGGGCTAAACCTCCTTTCTCTCTCAATCCCTCTAGCTCACCACCATTATTTATTTGGAGATGTAATGAAGAAAAGACCCGTAATTTATATTGGATACGATGACCGTGACCATAGAGCCTTTGAGGTTCTGGCACATTCTATTCGTAAGTACAATAAAGAGTATGACATCATCCCACTTATGGAGCCTGCACTACGCCGCAATGGTTTGTATCGCAGAGCCTCTCGTGTCTTCCTACACGAACCTAATCAACGCTATGATGTGTTTGATGGACGCCCATTCAGTACAGACTTTACCTTCACACGCTTCCTAGTACCCGCACTAAACCAGTACGATGGCTTAGCTTTGTTTATGGATGCCGATATGTTTGTACGTGCAGACATAGCAGGTATCTTTGATGTCTATGGAAAGAACGAAGAGTATGCAGTACAGTGCGTACAACATAAGTATGAACCAGAGTCCTCTATTAAGATGGACGGTGTAGCTCAGACGAGATACCACAGAAAGAACTGGTCTAGCTTTATGTTATTTAATTGTAGTCACCCATCTAACTTAAAGCTTACAGTAGACGATGTTAATCTTCGGACTGGTGGGTGGCTCCATTCTTTTGGATGGCTAGACGACGAGGAGATTGGTGCTATCCATCCTGAGTGGAACTGGCTAGACGGTTTCTCTGACCCACAAGTCGAGGCTAAGAACGTACACTTTACTACAGGAGGTCCTTGGTTTGATAAGTGGAAGGCCAGCCGCCCTGTTGAAGAAGCCTACGTTGAAGAGTGGGAACAAGCCGAAGCAGAAATAACAACACAACTAATACTGGAGAACATGTAATGACATACACCTTTGTAACAAGCTTTCATAAGAAACACGAGGATGTCTATGCACGTATGATGCTTGAGTCTGTAGCTAAGAACTGGAAGCCAAGTGACACCAAGCTTATCGCTTACGTTGAGGGCTATGACAGCCTTGACGAACTTCCTTTAAATGATTTAGATGGTGTCATTGAGTATCGACACATTGAAAGTATTGATGCACGTAATAACTTTATTGAACGCAACAAGGATAAGAATGGTAACTACGCTGAAGCCCCATACAATTACCGTATGGATGCGCTTCGCTTTTGCCATAAAGTATATGCACTGACAGACGTAGCCCTTGAGATGCTAAACAACCAAGACCAAGGATGGCTTGCATGGATTGATGCTGACACAGTTACAAAGAAAATGTTTAAGGCAGAAGATGCTGCTAAGATTATGATTCCAGAGGTAGACATTGTACACCTTGGTCGTATTGATATTGACTATAGCGAGACAGGCTTCATGGCATTCAATATGGCGTACCACAATGCAGCATCTTTGCTGATTGATTTACGTGGTGCTTATGACACAGATGAAGTGTTTGGTTATCGTGAGTGGACTGATGCCTTTATCTTTACACGTCTACTTAAAATCTACGAAGCACATGGAGCCAAAGTTCGTAACCTTTCAGAAGGTGTACGTGGTCTATCTGTCTTTGACCAGTGCATGTTGGACGAATACTTTGTACATAACAAGGGCAACTTAAAGTTTGATGTTGCTGCTGTAAAAGAAAAGGCAAACAGTGTATCACAAGATGTTACTGGACCAGAAAGATACAAGCAACTAGCTACTCTTGTACGTCACTACTCAGAAGATAAAGAAGTATTTATTATTGCAGAGACTGGGACATGGAACGGCGGACGTGCTATTGAAATGGCGCTTGCTGCTTACGATAACGTAGACGAAGTACACTACATGGGCTTTGATTTGTTTGAGCAAGCGACTGATGAGACAGACAAGCTTGAGCTTAACATCAAGGCACACAACTCAGAAGACTTGGTTAACAAAAGACTTGATGACTTTTCACAGAAGATGTTAGAAAATGGTAAAACATTTAGCTGGAGCTTGTATGCTGGTAACACCAACGAAACAATGGAGCAGGTTAGCTTTGATAAGGTTGACTTTGCTTTCATTGATGGTGGGCATTCATACGATACAGTACAGAATGACTACGGCTTCTTACGTGACGTAGACGTTGTTGTCTTCGATGACTTCTACTCTGTGGAGAAGGACAAAGAAATGCCAGAGGAACACAAGGGCATTATCAAAACTATTGAAGAGATTAAAGACCGAAACAAAAAGGTACTGCCTTCTCAAGACGGTATGGCATTAGGTGGTAACGTACACTTAGCTGTTGTAACCAAACCAGATGTAAAAGATATTCCCAAAGAACTATCACGTGTGCCTATTATTGTTAAGCCTAAAGATTCTATGCCACAAGAACATATCAAAGATAACATTAGACACAATGTACCTAAGATTGGTGAGTTTGATTGGGTTAAAAACTATAAGCCAACCAACGACCATGCGATTGTAGTGTCGGGTGGTACATTAGATTTCAAAGAGATTCGAAAAGTTCAAAAGAAAACAGGTGGTAAAATCTGGTGTGTTAAACACGCATACCCACGCTTGTTAGCTGAAGGTATTAAGCCGTATGCCTGTGTCATTCTTGACCCACGTCCTATCAAAGGCACAAGCACACATGGCATCGTGCGAACAGAGTTGTTTAAAGAGATTGACCCAAGTACATTATTTATCATTGCTTCTATGACTGACACATCTGTTGTCAACTACATTATGGACAAGACAGATAATGTTATGGGCTTCCACGCCTTTACTGATGGCATCAGAGACGAAAGCATTAAAGATAAAATTGTTATCGACCCGTCCCTACCTATTCCAAATGGCACATCATTAGTGTCAGGTGGTACGGCATCAGCTACTCGTACGCTAGGGCTGCTTGAAACTCTTGGCTACAGGAACATCCACATGTTTGGCTTTGATTGCTCTGTCTCAGAGAAAGTGGCAAAGAAAAACAAAGACTCTAAAGATGAAGCAGGTAATCCTAAGTACATGCACGTTGAGATTGACGATGTAAACTACTGGACTACTGGTGAGCTTCTTGCATTAGCTCAAGACTTGGAGAAGATGCTAGAGAAAAAAGACTTGGGACTTAACTTAAAGTTTTACGGTGAGAACAGCCTGGCTCGTGGTGTGTGGGACATGTCTCACTACAGCAAGAACTCTCAAACATTCAAGGAATATATGAATGCCCGTTCTAAATAAACGTATGGAAAAATTCTGCCAGTCGTATCTTATTAGTAAGAACGCTACGCAGTCTGCCATCTCAGCAGGATACTCTGAACGCTCAGCACACAACCAAGGCTGGAGGCTTCTAAAAGAACCACAGATTGTAGAGCGCCTAGCAGAACTTGAGTCTGAGTACAACACAGATGTAGACGTTATCACAGAGCTTGAAAAGCAGTATGAAGCAGCTAAAGCAAATGGCAATGGTGCTACGGCACTTAAAGCCCTTGAGATTCTATCTCGTATACGTGGCAATAGTGCCGATGACGATGCACCACAGAACATTGAAGGACTTGAGGGTCGCATCTGTGCATCAATGCAAATCATTGGCAAAGAAAAGATGTATGAATTACTCATGCAAACATTCCCAGAAGACTTCGATGAAGACTACGAAGAACCAGAAGAAGAATATGCTGATGAAGAAGATTACGATATACTCAAGGAGCTAGATGATGAAGATGCCACCAGTGAATAAGTTTAGAGAAAAGACTGCTCTAATTACAGGCATTACAGGACAGGACGGCGGCTATCTAGCAGAGCTATTGCTTGAGAAGGGCTACATAGTACACGCCTTGTGTCGTCGTGTGTCTTCAGAACCATCCTTTCGTATAGCACACCTGATAAAGAACCCTAATCTTACACTGCACTATGGTGACTTGTCTGATTCAGGTAGCCTTATGCGTCTGTTTGATACCCACTTATTCGATGAAGTATACAACCTAGCAGCACAGTCACATGTCAGAGTGTCTTTTGACGTACCAGAATACACTGCTGACGTGGACGGTATGGGGGTATTAAGGCTGCTGGAGTGCATTCGTTCTCTTGGTATGGAGGATTACACCAGATTCTATCAAGCGTCCACCTCTGAGCTTTATGGTAAGGTTGTTGAGACACCACAATCAGAGACTACACCCTTCTATCCACGCTCTCCTTATGGGGTAGCTAAGCAGTTTGGATTCTGGACAGTAAAGAACTATCGTGAAAGCTATGGCATACACGCATCCAATGGTATCTTATTTAATCACGAGTCACCTTGGCGTGGCTCAGAGTTTGTTACACAGAAGATTGTACAGGGTGTAGCTAACATTGCACGTGGTAAACAGGAGTATATTAGCCTTGGCAACTTAGATGCCCAACGTGATTGGGGACATGCTAAGGATTATGTCGAAGGCATGTGGCGTATGGTGCAGCATGACCACGGAGATGACTACGTGTTAGCTACAGGTGAGCTTCATTCAGTACGTGAGCTAGTAGAGATTTGTTTTAGAAAGGTAGACATGCGTATCCGCTGGGAAGGTGAAGGCATCTTTGAGAAAGCCTACGATGAGAATGAAAACATGGTAGTCAATATCAACCCTGAGTTCTACCGACCAGCCGAAGTTGACTTGCTGCTTGGTGATTCTACCAAGGCACGTGAAGTCCTTGGCTGGAAACCTAACTATACCTTTACTACTTTGATTGAAGAGATGATGGAGTCTGCGCTTACTTCTTAAGCGCACCGATTGATTTAACACCGAAGCTTGCACCAATACTTACAAGTATGCCCCACGATAGCCACTCAGGACAATCCTCTCTTAGGAATCTAAACCCGTCTGCAATGTATGGTTGTGCTGGAGGATAGAAGCAGGCACACAGCAAGCCAACGAAAAAAAGTGTCCAAAGCTCGTCCTTCCAAGAATCAGAAGAAGCCTCCATAGCTTTGGTTTCCCATGCCGCATCGCTAGAAGCACGTTTGATTTGTCCCTTTAGCTTTGCTTCTTCAAGCTTGCCTTTCAGTTCTGTCTTACGCTGACGCCCCTCCATCCACTTGCCAGCAAGACTGCTGATTGGTGATAGTAATGATTGCCACATAGTATTCTCCTAAACGGTGTATTCGTTTTTAATAAGCAGTATATCAAACAAAGCAGACATTTCGTCTTCACCACTGCTTGACCTTGCTCTAATTTGAACGTCTGTTTTTTCTGGTATTTCTAGTGGATAAGGATAAGTCTCCTCTGCAAATTGATTAGCAAGAGTGTACTTAGCTTTTGTTCTAAACACACCCCCTGGCTCACGTTGTTTATAGCTTACTGTAATATATTTATTCGCAAGCTCAGTTCCAGTAGCCATGTTCATTTGCTGCAGATAACCTGTATATCCAGCAGGTATAGTATAAATAGCCATAAGTGTTTGACCTTCTGCTTGGTCAATACGAGCATTTAAGTTACCATCAAGATTAATGTTTACATCACCTACGCAACTTACGTCATTACTAATAAAGGCACGGAACACACGTAAAAAAGTACCACTAGTTGCTACAGTTGTAGTGCCGTTAAGAGTTACAATGTTTGTTATCTGGTTGTAGTCTTGGTCAAGCCCTTGAACAGTAATCTTACTTCCTGTATCTACTGCCGTAGTACTTGCAACAAGACAAGGGCCAGCTGATGTTGGATAAACATATTCAATAGCACCATCCCAAACAGGACGTTCAGTCGTGCTTACTGTAGGGTTGTATCCAAACTTATGTATGTGTTCGTGACCCTCTACAAAGCCACGCTTAACGTGTAGGTTAAAGTCTTCGTTTCTACCTGTTCTTGTAATTGAAGCGTACTTACCCATTACTCTACTCCTAACTCCATCATTGATGACAACCGTTCAGCACGTCTGCCTACTTGTCTTGCCCATTTACTATCTAACATTTCGACTGCTGCTTCTGAGTAATCTCCGCAGTGTATTGCTGCCCACATTTTTCGAAAGCCTGTAAGACGAGGGACACCGACATTAAAAGCCATATCAATAAGGACACGCTGGCGAATACTATCAAGCTCAGCAACAATAGGAAACTCTGCCACAAGCTCACGCTCAACAATATCAATATCGTTGTTGCATAGAAAACGGGCTTCGTCTTCAGTAATGCCTCTGTCCACGAGGTTACGACCAATACCAATCGTTGCAATGCCGAGACTATCTTCATATACTTCTAGCTCCATTCCTTCGTGGTCGATAAGCTGGTCAATTAATTCTTCCCTATTATACTTCATTGCTCTTCCTCTGGCAATGGCCTGCCTCTATAGTCTACTTTTTTAGTAGAATATCTTCTATCTACATCATACCCAAATACATTTTTTAAAACCTGTTCTGTTATTCCTAATTCTTTTTCTATAGGATTTCCTTCTTGGTCAACAAGAGTATTGCCCTCTTCATCTGTTTGATAGACAGGCTCTACATTTAATCTATCAAACTGTCCTCTGCGTTTTCTTTCTAAAGTTTGAGGGTAAAACAAGCCTCTCACAACAGTATCTATAAACTCTGGTGGTAACCCTTTTTCGTTTATTAACATGTTTCTGTAGCCTGCGTACATCCTTTGGCCTTCTTTTGTATTAGGAAATAAGCCAGGAAGAATGTTAGCTTCTAACTCCTCAATAGATTTAACTGGCACGTTATACTTAAGACGTTCAGGTGTTTGTAACGCTCTTACTAATCCGTTCACCCCAAAGGTAACAGCGGTAGGTTTTCCTTTAACGTCTTTAACCCCTGACATGTTTTTAATTATTTGAAGGCCATCATAAAATCTATTTTGTTTCTCTTTTCTTTCCGAAAGATTTAAATTAATTTTTTCTTGAATTTCTTTTAAGTCTTCTTGGGTTTTAATAGAACTTGGTAGATTTTTAAAATATGTCAAAAGATTTTTTGACAATTCATCTATCTCAGAAGTTTCTCTATAGATGAAAGAGCCAACAGATTTTGTTATATCTTGTTTAACACTTTTATCTCCAGCAAATCTTAAAACAGCATCCATAAAATCTACGGGGTATCCTTTACTGCTTCTTGCTATAGTCTTTCCTTTTTGCTCTGCAAGTTTTTCAGCCTCATAAGCTTCACTAATGCCAACGGCATCATCCCATGCTGCAGGACTAGCTAAACTCATAAGCTCGAATGCAGCCTTTGTAAAATCTTCTTGAAAGTTTACACCATCATAAAAAGCATTTCCATACTTATCAGTATTAAAACCTACTTTACGAATTGTGTCTACATATTGTTTGGTCGAAACAAAAGAACCAAAAGTATTAAATAAAGCATTCATCGTTGCGTCTTCAATTTCTCTTTCAGTTACTGTGTCACCGTTTAAAGCACGTGCAATTAATGGACGCAAACTTCCTTTAATGTTTTGGTTGGCATCATAACTAGCCATAACATTATAATCAGCCATCCAAGTTCCGTCTTTATCTACCATTAAAGGAGTAGCATGAAACTGTTCAGAGTTAGCAAAAAAATCAGGACCAAGTAAACGAATAGCCCTTTCGTTTGTTTCTGTTTGACCTACTGCATCATTGTTAGCTCTAGTTCCATATTCTATTGCGGCAGCAGTACCTGTTATTCCTGCAAGTCTTCTTGCGCCAGTTCTCATTAACTGTGGATTTCCTTCTGCCGTTCCTCTGGCAAGGTCTCTAAACCCTGTTAAGGCAGAGTTAAACTGTGTTCTAAGTACTTCAGCTGGGAAGGTAGCATATGTCCCTAAAGGAATACGTGAAAAAATATTTCTCACAATAGGAGAAGCACTTGTGTAAGAAGGCATAGTGTTTCTTACAACCTCCATTGCGTAGTCTTCTATCTCTTCTTGAGCAACGTCAATCATTTCAATAACTTCTGGGGAAAGTTCTTTTAAGTCTTTCTCATCTAAGTCTATACCGTTTCTTAATTTTTTAGCAATAGTAGGCGGCACATTAAAGTCATCAATAATTCCATCAAAAGGTTTTAATGCTGACCTGTAGCTGTCAAGCTCCATCATATAAGATGTAATCTTACCCCAATCATCTGTAATACCATATAGTTTACTTGGTATCTTGACTCCTTTTTTTAATTTATCTTTTGTATAATTTGTTAGTTTATTAGAAAGACCTAAGAATCCTTCAGATGCCGCTAAGCCTCCCAACTCTTTATCTACTAAATCAAGATTATCTTCTATTATTCTTTGAGTAAGACTTGTGTCAAGCACCCCGTTCTCTTGTAAACGCTTTAAAGTTCTAAGAGCTTTAGGGTCATTCTGTTTGATTCTTTGTAATAACATAGAACCACCTTCTCCTGCTTTTTTCATAAGCTTAGGATTAAAAATATGACCGTTGCCAGCTACCGCTTGAAACATTCCATACAGGTTTGTAAAATAAGCATTAGGGTCGTAAATAGTTTCTGTTGCCTGTGTATATCCAGATAGTCTTCTTATCCATGTCGGCACTTTAGCAATCGCTGCGTTTTCAAAAGTGTCAATGCCAGTGTCAAACATTTTAAATAATTCATCTGAGACAACAAACTGGTCAAGACCCATTGGGCTTCCTTCGGCTCCTAAATTTCCAAGAAGTTTTTGTTCTAGTTGTCCTAGATTATTTGTAGCTCCCCCTTCTGCTTGACGAAGAATCTCCCCTCGTTTTTTAAGGCCAGGAAAAAACCCATCAATAGGCACAGTCTTAGGAGGTTGACGTAATAGTTCAATAGCTTCTGGAGGAATATCCGCAAGCTCTTCTGGATTTAACTTGTCAACCTTTACACCATTCAATAACTTTGACGCTACACTAGGAGGAATATTATAATCACTTATAATTTGCCTTGTCCCTGTTGTTGCATTTGCTAGGTCAGAAATTTCTTTTAAGTATCTAGCTTTTAAAATTACATTTTGCTGGCTTCTAATTGTCTCAGCATATTTTTGAGCAGGATTATCTATGCGACCCAACAGTTGAACTAATGGCTCGTCTAGTTTCTTTTTTTCTTTTAATACTTTAGCAGCATCAACGCCAAACTTTCCTTCTATCATGTCAACAATAGAATCTAATATATTATCTTTGTCTCCTTTATTGATAATATCCTCAAGCATGGCGTCAATTTGAGAGTCATCAAATTGTTTATTTCCTGGTAAACTTTTTAACCAACTACGAGCTTCATTAATAATTTTTGCAGTCTTAACACTATTTGGTTTATTAGGGTCTACAAGAAGGTCGCCTGTTTTAGGGTCACGCTTACCTGTTAAAGCTTTTGTTAAGTTTTTATTCCATTGAGGATTTGAATAAGCTTGATATGTTGTTGTAAAGTATGCGCCCTTACCTTCTTGAAATGTAATACCAAGTTTACTTTTTGGGTCAAGGTTTAAAAGGCTTGCTATTTCATCTGTATTATTATCAATGTTAGTTCTAAGCTGTGTTATATTTTCTACAAGCTCTCTTGGCATTAAAGTTAATGCCTCATCTTTAGAAAGTTGACCAGTGAAAAAAGCATTAACAAGTGAATCAGGTATATCGTTATCTGCTTGAAGTTTTTGAAGTGTATTTATTTCATTGTTTAAAGTATTTTCTAGCCCTCCCATACCCTGCTTCATATTTAAAAATCTTTTAAATATTGGTTGAGATAAACCAGCCTTAGAATTTAAAGCTCTTCCTAGTTTTTGATTGAGTGTTTTAAGACCGTCGAAAACAGGAGATACAACATCTACTATTAATCCTGCTTGCACAGCTGGTTTGTTATTAATATCTTTAATATAGGTAGGAACAAACACACTATCTTCAGTGTCTTCTGGAATATCTAAAAGATTTTTATCTACAGCTTCCTTGTCACGCATTAAAGGCACATATGAAGTAGCTGCTGCTGCAGTAAGCCCAGCAATAATTTGTTGCTTTCCTTCTGGAGTTTGATAAGCTTGTTGTAGTTGGTCAGCAGTAAAGTTTTTAAATCTATTAGCAACACCAGGAATTTTTAATACACCAGTAAGAGCGCCTGCAATCGCTAAAGAATCTACCATTTGTTTGGCACGTCTAATTAAAGCGGGGTCATCTGGGTTTAAAGCCAAAGCAGCAAAGACACCAGCGTCTCCTGGCTCAATCGGAACACCGTATTCAGATGCCATCAAACCAATTAATTGACCAACATCGGGAGCAAGTGTTTCTCTTTCAGGAGAAGCCAATGCGTTCTCAACAAAAGCTAATTTAGTAGCCGCCCAAACATTAGACAAAATACCTTTGCCTTGTGCTGCTTTAGCATACTTACTTCCCAAAACAAATAAAGGAGCATTTTCTATAGCCATATCTATAGCTTGATTAACACCAGAAGGATTGTAAGAAGTAACAGGTTTCCCTTTATCGTCTCGAATAATGTTTCCTTCTTCGTCCTGCTCATAGACAACCTCTTGTTCTGGGTCTACCATTAAAGCAATAGTATTAATTACATCTTTTCCTATGTCTGTTTTTATAATTTGTTTTTGAATATCTTGTCTAATACGTGCTGTTACATTCCTAACGTCTTCACCTGCGTCTGTATGTTTACGCAAATCTAAAGCATTGTCTACTAACTTATCGGCTCTCTCTTTATCTTTTTGATTTTTTTCTGCAGCATATAGCTGACCCTGAAGTTGTTCTAAGGCAGCAACTTGAGATTGAGATGCAGCAAAAGTTTCAAGTATATCACCACCAATGTTTGTAGCAATATCAGCAACCTTACCCAAACCATAAACAATTGTTTCGGGCGCTTGTTTAATTAACTGAGGCAAAAAAGGTTCAGTGCTTTGTATGTTTCCTTCTGGAGTTGCTGTAAATGTTTTTTCTTTTGTAGGTTTTTTAATTTTAGACTCATCTTCTTTTGCTTGTCTAAATAATTCACTATCTACATTACGTTCGTTAAGAAAATAATCCAGACCTGTGTCATCGTCAGGTAATGCGCCAGCACTAACAAGAGTATCAAACTCTCGTTTTAATTTTTGCATTTCTTGTGTATGTGGTGCAATTGCCATTTTATATAACTACTGCTCTTCAGGAAACTGTGGTTTATTTTCAGCTATCCACTCGGAAGTTTTAGCTATCCACTCTCTCGGGTGTGTCTGTCTAAACGTGTTTGCCTTTCTTATTGCCTTGTTTGTAAAATCATATACTGCATCTTGCACGTTTGATGTTACACCCCGACCGTTTATTAAAACTGTTCCTGTCGTATCATCAACTGTGTATCCAGTTTTCCTAGTTATCAAATCAAAAACCGACTTTACATCTGTACCTTTTTCAGGGTCTACCGCTGCTGCTTTAATTGCTTCAGCCATTGCCTTTTGTCTTTTAGCTTCTAAGTCTTCTAGCTGTTTAACAGTTAAGTAATCTGCAATATTAGCTTTACGTTCTTCAGCCCCAATGCCTTTTCTTTCCGCTCGTATCTCTGCGAGTTGAGTCATAGCTGGTTGTGCTTTTACTGCTCCTGAAATTAAAGAAGCAATGCCGCCTGCTCTTGGGTCTGCACCAAGAACACCTTGAGCAGCTTGAGCTAAGGCTTGAGCTTGCGCTGCCCTTTTACGTTCATCTAAAGCTTCTTCTTTGGCTGCCCTATCAAAGCGTGTTTCAGCTAAGTACTTTTTTAATTCTTCAATATCATAGTCGAAAGGTAAGCCAGCAATACCTCCAGATGAACCAGGAAGACCGCCAGCCTGTCTGTAAACAGTACCACTAATACCGTCTTCTCTGTCTCCGTTAACCTGACCGCCTTTATTAAAGAAGCCAAGGTTTTTACCAAGACTACCCAAAGCAAGCGCACCACCAGCTGCCTGTTGAAAGCCGCTTGGTTGTTGTGGGGTTTGTTGAAAATTAAAAGGAAAACCTTGAACAAGAGATGAGAACTTTTGAAGCTGAACATCTGGATAATCACGTTGCTCAACAAACTGTTGATATGCAAGGTCTGCACGTTGTTGCTGCAAGGCACGTTCTTGTTCACCGACACCAGCAAGATAACCTTGTTCTCTGTATCCTTGCCCAAGAGCTTGTTGACCAAGATTACCAAAGGCTTGGGACAGACTAGCAAGACCTCCTGCTTGTTGCCCCATAGCACCAGCACCTGCGCCATATTGACCAGCAAGTTGACCTACTGCTTGACCCACACCTACTTGTTGCCCAGCTAATGAACCAAGTTGTTGTCCAATGTCACCATATAAACCGCCAAGCTGGGCTTGTTGTCCAGCCAATGCTCCCACTTGTTGACCAATGTTACCATACTGACCACCCAATCCTGCAAGCTGTGCTGCGGTTTCACGACCTGCTCCTGCAAGGCCGCCATAACCAGAGATGCCAAGACCTGCCTGCTGTTGACCAATGCCCGTCTGTGCGCCTGCTAATCCAGCAAGAGCCTGACCAAGTGTAGATTGTCTACCAAGAGCAGCTACATCTTCGCCATATTGCAGTTGTTGTTGTTGTGCAGCTGTCTGCAAAGCACGGTCATAAGCTGCTTGTGAGCCTCGTGTTTGAATGTCTGAAAGACGAGTACCTAAATCTGATAGAGCTTGGCCTTCAAGAATAGCTTGACGTGAACCACCAAAGGCTCCCATGCCTGCTGCTTTAGCGCCGATAGCTTGAGCAATCTCTACAGCATCTTGCTTAGCTTGACGCTTTTCAATATCAATTACTTGTTGCTGATAAGGTGACATATATCTAGCAGTATCTAACTCACCAATACCAACAGAACCAGTACCTGCTCTTGCTGCTTCTTCTGCTCTGCCTAACTGTTGTTGTGCGCCACCGTATGTTTGCGCTGCTTGTTGTAGCTGTTGTTCGTACTGAGACAATGTAGGAGCAGTTGCACCAAGCATAGCTTCAGCACCTCTTAATCTCTGTCTATATGCTTGTAGTTCTGGGCTAACACCCGCTAAGGTTTGTTCTGCTCCACCTACTCTTTGTTGATATTGTTGTAATGCTGGAGCCACGCCACCAAGAGTTCTTGCTGCTCCTTCAAACTGAGCGCCAGATGCGCCTAATGTTGGAGCAATAGCGCCAAGCAATCCACTAGCTGCTTGTTGTTGTTGTGCGCCTGCGCCTAACAAACCTAATGCTGGTTGATAGTAAGTGCCAGCAGATGTTAGTGCGGGGTCGCCAGAAATACCACGCTCAACCATACCAGCTACACCAGCTTGCGCTGCTTGTTCTGTTGGAGTAAAGCCCACAATTCTTTCGCCTTGATAAAGTGCTTGAGGCGTATAACTTCCATAAAGACCTTTGGCTCTATCAAGAATTTGCGTTACATAAGGACGTAATGTTTTTGGAACATCTTGCGGCGCTGGGCTGCTGCCGCCACCACCAAAAAGAGCGCTATAGCATAAATTAGAGTTTAATTTTTTATCAAGCCACTTGTCCCCTGTCTCAATAGATACACCCATTAAGTCATCAAAGCTACCGTATTTATTTTTCTTTTCAAATAAAATCATAATTCTTTTACCACCAAGTTAAGGTCTTTATAACCAAATTTATTAAAAACTTTTTTCCATCCTTTTCTGCCGCCGCCTACAATTCTATTACATTTAAATTTAACAGCAATTTCTTCTAAACACTTGTGCATATAATTTAAATCTACTTTCTTATTATTAACTTTAGAAATAATAACAGGAATCAAATCACAACATAATTCATGTGGGGCTACAAGAGTAACAATAATATATTCTAATTCCCCATCCTTTAATATTACAAACAACTGCCACTCATTGTTTATTATTTTTTCACAACAACCACGTACACTATATTCAGCATGGTCATTTTTTGTTAGCGCCTTATCTATTAAAATAGCAAATAAGTCTAAGTTATTTTGTACATCTTGTGGATGTACCTGATGATATTCTTGAGTCATTAAGAGAGTTTACTTAGTTCCTGTTGTGGGTTAATTTGATTTGGCTGTTCTTTTCTGCCATAAACCTTCTCTCTCAAAGCTTTTCTAAATTCGTCTAACCTAGCTGCACCTGCATCGGAAGACCCGTTACCAAGTGCTGCTACTGTGTGTGCATCTATTACATATTCATCTGGACTTAACATTGCAGTATCTACTTCAGGGTCGCCTACTACATCAAAAGCTACTTCATCTGACATACCATCACCTCTACCCTCTACCTTACCAGAAAACATTTCACCACGAGGCGCATCACCTAACTGACCACCTTCAGCAGCAATGTAGGGCTGTACTGTTCTGTAATCAAAGAACTGTGGTACTGCGCCACCTTTCCTAATAAACTCGTCAACTGCTTGCGGCTGATTTGGACGTGCTTGCATTTCTGTAATAGCACTTTGTGTTGGTCCTTTATACTCAGATTCTCCTGGCATATTAACAGGAGTAGCCATAGCTGCCCCTGCAGCGCCTGCTAAACCTTGTTTAACAAAAGCTTTTCTACCTGCTTGTGTTGCTGCTTCTTGCGCAGCACTTTGAAGGGTTGTGTCTTGTGTTGCGGCGGCTAATTTTGCTGGGTCTAAGTAACCACCTGAAGGAGATATACTTTCTGGTAAAAGATTTGCTGTTGTTCCAAGTGGGTCGCTTACAAAACTTTTAACACCTTTTGGAATAAAACTAGTACCAGCAGTATCTTTTAATAGTGAACCAGCCGTTTCTTCTGCAACGCCTTTTTTAAGAGTTTCTTTCCCTGCTGCTTCTGCTGCTGCGGTAGGGGAAGCCCCACCCATTAAACCAGCAGTTGCGCCTGATACAAGACCAGACCCTAAAATTTCTTCTTTATTACCACCTGCTAATGCTGTACCACTTGCAGCACCAAGACCACTGCCTAACATAGGACCCATTATAGGACCAAGAAATATAGTACCAGCAATAGCTCCCAGTGTAGGAAGAATGTCTTTAAGCTTAAATGCTTCAGGCAAGCCTGTATATGGATTACGTGTAAGACCGCCAGGAGCCATGTTGTCCAAAGCTTTAAGTTCCATAGGATTAACATGGACAAGAGTATTATCTCCCTGTCTACCCTTAAGGGCAGCGAGGCCAGTAATACCTGCCATTGGTGCTTTCATATTTTGTCCATATGCCATAGTGTATGTTCCTTTTAATTTTCTTTATTATACTATATATTACGTGGATATACCAGACCTTAATTAAAATCTACCCACCCTGTTGCTGTTGTTGTGTATCCCCTAAATTTAACAGAACTAGTAGAATAAGCCACATCTCCCGCTGCTGGTCTACCTATATCTGTAACTGTAGTTACTGTATATACTTTTGTAGAAGGTAGGTTATCTTGCTGTCTGTCTCTTAGGTCAAGCTCTCTTGTTAGTTCATTAGTATATGTATTTAATACATTCATTAACTCACTTAATGTAGTAATGTTGTAATACTTAGGAAGTCCTGGATATGTAGCCATTACCTGTCTCCATCAGGTTGTAGTGATAGTTTAACAGAACCCCACCTCCAAGCTCCAGAGTTAGTTGCTGTAACCTTTACATCAGCAAGACGGCCCCTTGCTCTTAGGTCTACCTTCTTTGTATTTTGAGATATAGTAAACGGACCTTTTGTTTTCATAGTAGAGTTTGGATATTGTTTAATGTTTACTTCCATCTTAACTGTTTCACCAGCGTCAAAATAATAATCAGGAATGATTCTATCTATAAACATTAAGCTCTTACCCTCGTCTAAATCAAACTCAGCTGACTGTAGATACGAAGTTAAAGGTTGTCCATCACCTGTATAGATTTCGTCAGGCTCATTATTGTATACAAAATAAGAATTGCTTGGGGATGTTTTGCCAACTGTAATTGTACTATCATAAACATTCCTATCAGCAAATAGAGTTACTATACCATTCTCAAATAATTTACCGTATACCCACGTACGCTCCTCTACGTTGTATATAACATATGAGTCTGGCTCAGAGCTAGTACTAGATGGATATAGCCAAATGATTTCTTTAAACTCTGAGTTAATTGCAGCAAATACTTTTTCTTTGTTTGTCATGTTAAAGTTATCAAACAGATGTCGTCTAATAGTACAAGGCAATACTTGAACTCTACCATCAAAGGCATAGAAGTTATTATCACCCATCCAATAAGACACGCCGTCAAAATCCACATGTGCGTGTTGCCCAATCAAACCACAGTTAGAACCTACTTGAGTAAAGCTAAAGATAAAAGGAGGACCAACAAAAGACTGAGTATACATAGCTCTGTCTGTCCAAATGTTAATAGCATTGCGTGAACGATTAGCCCCTACAATTCTAGAGCCTTCTGCAAGCACAACTTCACCAGATGTAGTAATGGCACTTGGTGTCCAGTTGGTGTAGTCTTCTTGGTCTGACCAACGCACAAGCATTGGGTTAATTCCAGTACCTACTGTTGTTGCAAACTCTCTTGCACCATAACAAATAGCGTGTCTATCATTAGGAGACACTAAGAAAGTTGTAGCTGTTGGTGAAGCTGATATAACATAAGAACGTGTCGGAACAATTGATGCGTCAATGTCTGCTACATATAGTTGACCACCTCTGCGTAAAGCTAATAGGTCTTCACCCCAAGTATCTAACTGCCACATTGATGGCAAGAATGTAATGGCACTTTCCGCTGCTTCTTCGTTCCAAGCTCTTGCGCCTGATATAGAGACGCCAGCATTATAAATACCAGCACCATAACCTAAACCTTGAATAGCATCAGACTCTTCATTCTGTAAAAAGAAACTAATGTTACCTGCTGAACCTTGGTCAGCTGAAGCAGATGCGGCAGTAACGCCAGCATCAATATAAAAACTATTAGTACCTGAAATGCTAACAACTGTAGAGATGCCATTAATGTTTAAATTGCCACCAATAGTAGCAACGCCAGAAAACTCAACTCTATCTGTTGTGCTTGTGATAAAATTATTTATACTAACTCTAACAAGTGTTTTATTAGTATAGGTTTCAAAGTTACCAGATACAGATACAACACAGACAATAGGAGTAATATCATATTGCGTTTGGTTTTGAAAAGCATACAAATGTGTGTTAGTACCAATACCAATATAAGGTCTTGTTTGATTATCTGTCCATGTTAAGATATCTCTTGGAATTCCATCAACAATAGAATCAGAAAACTTTTCATAGCCTCTTATATTTTCAGGTTTACCTTCACGAAAGCGAACACGATTACCATCATACCACTTGCCTTCTTCAGAGTACTGCGTAGACTCTCTGTGAAAACCAGGTAAGAAGTTAAGCGTTAAAGGTTTTGTGTCAGTTGATGCCATTATCTAATAAGTCTTGTTTCAACCTCTCCAGCTTGTGCTAACTGTAATATTTTTTCTTGTTGTTCAACCATAACATTTCTAAAGCTTTCAACCGCTGCCCCAGTTTGAGAAGATTGTCTAGCGTTCTCAATCATAAGCATAGGAAGCATAGCCATTGAACAACCCCATTCAGCTATATCTTCTCCAGTTTGCGGGTGCGTACCACGAACCTCTATAAACCACGAACACTGTAATTTTTTACAGGGTTCAAATTTGTTTATTGGACAATTATTTTCAACTTCCATTTTCATATTTTTAATCCTTTGATGCAATAATTACGTCAACATATTGAACAGTCATGTCAATTGCAGTACCAGAAAAACTTCCTGACCATCCGTGATTGTGTGCGCCGCCGCCACCTGAGGGGCTAGACAAACCCCTGTTAGGCGTTGATGTTGTTCCCCCTAAAACGTAATCACTATTTCCTAGCCCACCAGCGCTACCATATGTAACTGATTCATTAGAAAGGACAGGGGTTGAGTTTGCATCACTATTTGCTACAAAGTGAGTGTGACTTGGAATTTCAGCAAGCGTTAGAGTGTGATTAGCTACTGTACCAGACACAGAACCATTAACAGCCTGACTTGCAAATGCTGTTGTGAATGGCTGAGTACCACCAGAGCCAACAGTTCCATTTACAAGGCGAAGTGCTTTGTTATTATCTGTTGTTACCTTTGTCCACCCAACAGGAGCAGTTGTTTGTTGAAAAACTAAACGAGTTCCAGAAGGAAACGGATAAACAACACTTGTGGCTGCCGCAACAACAAAAGAACCATTTGCTAAGTTTGCACTTACGGTTGCAATTCTACTTTCAAGAGTTGCAGATACTGTTGTAATAGCTGAGTTACTATTTGAAATACTTGTAGCTAAGGCAAGAGAAGTTGCAGCAATACGTGAGTTAGTATTGGAGATGCTCGTTGCCATTGTTGAAGATACAACCGCAATAATACTTGTGTTTGCAGCAATTGCTACATTAGAATTATTAATGCTTGTTGCTATCGTAGCTGATAAAGATGCACGAGCTACGTTACTGTTATTAATACTTGTTGCCATAGTAGCCGATACAGCTTGAACCTCTACTTTGGTTGCATAAATATTAGGGTCAACACTTTCAAGCAAGTTAATGTTAGAACCATCAGTAGCAGCAATCATGCTACGACCAGCCTCAACTACTGATACTACTGTACCGCCTGCTGGCTTAATATAAATAGTGTAGTTTTCTGTTGTGTCATTAAAGATATAATAAATTTTTTCTTTAGCAGGAATAGTTACTGTTGTGTCTGCTGTCAAAGCACCAGTAAACTTTAATCCAAAGTTTCTAGCTTGGTTAGGAACACCATTAGTATCAGTTAAAGTTACTGCACCTGAAGAAAGGTCAATAGTTTCGTAACCAGCAATGGCTTCGTCTACAAGGTCAATAACATTTGAGTTTAACTTAAGACCCCAAGTGTTAGCGTTCTCGCCATCTCCTTGTTTTTCTAAACCAATTCGTGTAGTATATGTTGATGCCATTTTTAATCCTTTTATTTACCAAGTAATTTTTGTACGGTATCTGTCTCATAAATTCTGATGCACACCCAAATAAGCGAAGCCAGCGCTGTAACGCTAGGCAGTATCTCAAATAAAGCTCCAGCCGTAATACCTAAAGCTCCTGCATCCATCATAAGTTTATCTGGTTCTTCCATTATTATTATCCTTATATCCAGTGTTATGCTTGGTTTATTATACAACAAAATCTTTAATTAAACAATACTAGTCTCGTTTAGATAACTTGTCAACCGTTTAAATTATAAGGCATAAGCTTGGTATTTTAAGCTAATACCCCATAATATTGGTGTCATTTTTACTCTCCGATTGTTGGTTTAAATTACTATACTATGGCTTCGTCGGCCATACAACCGAGAAGGGAAACCCTTCCTGTTGTGGTATATCACGAAGCGCCTGACGATACACAACCATATCTGCCGACATAACTACATCCGACAAAGCAAGCCAATCCGTTTCGTAAAGCATCTCGTATCGTGCGTTCCTAATAACTTCTTCAGCTTCCGCTTCAGGTATATTGGTGGCAGTGTAATCAACTTGCCATTGACCATTACTTAATGTTGGAGTTCCAGCAGATAATGTCTGAACATACGGGTCGCACTCAGGCTTGTTTTCTACTACTGGAAAAACACCATAGCCCTCTAGCATTTCCACGCTTATCTCTTTCGGGAAAGATGTGTTTGGATTTTCCTCCTTTAATTTTCGTAAGTCGTAAGGAAAAACACTTGCTTCACCATTAACTGTTTTTACATAAATCATATTGTAATACTCCATTTGTCTGATAAATAAGATTCAACCTGACCAATTTCGGTTGCTGATAATCTTCTCTCGTAAGCGATAACCTCTCCGACATTTCCGTCGAATGGTTTGTGGTCGCCAATCGACAAGCCACGCCTACCAATGTAAGAGCCAATGTTGTTTGCATTGCTGGTATAGTTGTATCCGCTATTAACTGCGTACTGAGTTCCGTTTTCACGTAAAAAGTTTACTAGGTCGCCACTAATAATTGCGTCATTTCCTGATGCTATACGACTATAACTATCACCTACAGTTCTAAATCCACTTAAAGCAGCCGCCACATAGTTTGTACCGAGAGAGGCGTTGAATGTAAAATACCCATTATAAGATGCGCCTATACCAAACGACACGCCAGCACTATTACTGTTGTACTGCAACACCTGAAACAAGGTAATTGTGTCGGTGCAGGTAGAATTTTCAAGCCATTGACCGCCGCCACTATCGGCTGTCGGTACAAGATTTAAACTATTCAAGCTCATTGTACCTGTGTCCAAGGTCGGGCGTCTAGCAGATGTGCTTTGGTCAAAGTCAAACCCATTGCCAGACTTGTCTTCCCAGCAGCCTACTGGGTCGTTATCTGATGACGCACTAGTTGTTTTGGCCGTGTCCTGAAACAAGGTAGAGCCATCAGTAGCGTCAAGCCATAGTTTTAGGTCGGCAATGTCGGCAGGACTGAACCCACCTCCACCAGTATCTGCGCCAGCCGCCGCCATTTGAAGTTCTCTGGCTATACTCATGCCATTGCGTCTCCAGCACGGAAGCCATACCAAGTTGTGCCGCCATCGTGCGTAATAAACACAAGCACATCAGTCTCGCCAGAGGCAGGAGCATCAGGGGCAGAGCCGCCAGCCCAATCAACAGAGGCTGGGTATGTGATTGTGTGCGTTCCGCCCGCAACCAGCTTGAGCGTAAACCCAAAGGCTGTGCCTGATGCTGGTGGATTGCTGAACGTGAATGTGGTGTTGCCAGACGTTGTCAGGCTGAACATATTACCATTGTGGCAATCGACAGTTGGGGTAGTGCCTGAAAGCGCATCATACGTCTCGTTGTAACTTGTTGCGATAAACTCGCCAGTGACACTACCTGAATCAGCCGTGACCGTGCCAGTGACATCAATGCCTGTGGCGGTGGTGGTTAGTTTAAGAAGGTTATTGTATTTTAATTCAACCTGTGCGCCATCAACAGCATAAATATAATTTGCTGTTTGTGCGGCATTATTAAGCTGTAGTTGATTACCGCCTAGTTTTAAGTCGCCTACACCACTGTCATTGATATAGCTATCAGACCCATCATGATAAATCTGCAAATCAGAGCCAGCCCCAAAGATGGCTTTGTCGTTGTCGCCGAATGACACATCGCCAGTCAACGTGCCGCCAGTAAGTGCCAGCGCACCTACATCAGCCGCATCCAATACGACTATGCCAGTCTCTCCGTTTACGCTGTCTACAGCACCACCAGAAATTGAAGTAAAAGCAAGAGTTCCAGCGCCGTCTGTTTTAATAACTTGATTAGCCGTACCATCTGATGTTGGATAATTTATACCACCAACAACAAGCCCATTAGCCGTGACTGTGCCAGTGGCACTTACGTTGCCAGTAAACGTACCACCAACTGCAGCCAGGTTACCATAGACTAAGATTCCGCCGCTTAAAGTAGACAGTTTTTCAAAACCATTATGGTATAACGAAATCTGAGAGTCTTCTGTAGACCTAATGAGAGTTTCGTCATTAACACCCTTCATATAGATTCTTTGAGAAGCCTTAATAATAAGGTCGCCCGTGCCAGTATCCTCGATTATGCTGTCAGAGCCATCGTGATACAGGTTGAGGTCTGAGCCTGCACCTAAATTAATCTTGATGTTATCACCAAACGACAAGTCTCCAGTCATTGTGTCACCAGACTTAGATACTTTATTGCCGATACTGGTTGCCATCGTAGCTGATAATGTAGCAATTGCAGTATTGCTATTACCAATACTAGTTGCCATTGTAGCTGATACTGTATTAATTCTAGTCTCTAATGTAGCAGAAGTTCCTACGCTTGCAAAAGCACCTGTTGCAAGTATACCGTTAATGGAAGTAATAGCATCTTTATTTGTTTTTGTTAGAACAGATACAGCGGCAATGTTTGTATTACTATTACCAATACTAGTTGCCATCGTAGCTGACAAGGCAGTAATTGCAGTATTGCTATTACCAATACTAGTTGCCATTGTAGATGATACTGTATTAATTCTAGTCTCTAATGTAGCAGAAGTTCCTGCGCTTGCAAAAGCACCTGTTCCAATTATACCGTTAATCGAAGTAATGGCATCTTTATTTGTTTTTGTTAGAGCAGACACAGCGGCGATGTTTGTATTACTATTGCCAATGCTCGTTGCCATCGTGCTGCTTACAGCTGCAATCCTAGTTTCTAACGTAGCTGATGTACCTACACTAGCAAAAGCACCAGCAGATATAAAGCTATTGATAGAAGTAATAGCTGCTGAGTTAACAGCAATAGCTGAAGAGTTAGCGGCTACCGATGTCTGAAGAACTGTAATGGCTGAGGCATTAACAATAATGGCTGAAGCATTAGCAGCAATTGAAGCAGCAAAGATAGCATTAACAGAGGCAACAACAGCAGATGTTACAACATTATCACCATTTACTGTAATATTAGTACCATTAATATTCGTAGCACTAACCGTACCCGCACTAATATTAACAGCATATAAGTTGCCTGTTCGTAGGCTGCTTACACTTACATCTTGAAAAATAAGTGTATCGGCAGTGAGTGCGTCTGTTGTAATACTAGTCGCTACTATTCTAGTGGCCTGTACTTCAGTAGTATTAATTGTGTTAGGCTCAAAAGTACCTTCAACTGTTAGGTTACCATTAACACTTACGTTACCAGTAAAGGCAGCGTTTGTTTCCGATAGCTTCATAGATGAATTAGTACCATCACCAGATTGAATTGGTCTAAGATTTAAATCTAGCCCTGAGTTTTCAACACTAGTTTGAACTGTGAGAAGACTCTTATATGTATTTGCAATTTGTTTACCTGTTAAATTTGTCATTATATAGTATTCCAGTCCTTGTTGACGTCTTCCCAATTAGAAGCTACAGCTTCCCAGTTTAAATTTCTATCAATATTTGGGTCAGGTCTTGCGTTCCTAACAAAATTATTTTCTCTTAATCTTGCATTTCTATTCTGTGGATGATTCTTTAAGTCATAACTTCCTTCCCAATCTTCTGGACAAACCATCATGCCATAGCTATTCTTTTTTAAAGTTTTTAACTCATACCTAAAACCACAGGTATCACATAAACCTAATACTCTTTTTGCTCTCATATCTTACCTAAGACCTGGAAGTACAAACATACTTGCACGTTCCCTGTCTTCCTCTTGCGCTCTTAACAATCTTTCTTCATACTCACCTTTAATCATTTGAATACGACCAGCATCAACACCAGGGCGTTTCATTGACATGAAGTAAGCAGTACCCGCTGTAAGACAAGGATAGAACCTACGAGAAATGTCAGCAGTCTGTGAAGACTTAGACACATCTTGGAAATACTTTACAGTCTCAAACTTAATTGCATCTGTGCTATTCTCTGGAATCGGCCACAGATAAACTCTTGCCTGGTCACGCTCTCTGCGTACAGCAAACTGAGTAGGGCGACCCGTCTGCCCCTTACGAGGAACCTTCAGATATTCTTCCATGCTAATACGTTCTAATTGTACGTCAGTGTCGTTACGATTTACTACCGCTTCGAGAACGTCAATGTTCTCATCGCTTAGCACATAAGACGTAACACTGGTTGTTACAGTAACAGTTGTAGTTCCGACAGTCCATAGCTGGATGCCACGGTTCTGCCAGTCTTGGAGAAGCAAGTTGATAGAACGCCGAGCAGACCTTGGCTCATTACCAAGCGTTGCTTCACCGCCAATCATTTCCATGGCTTCTTCAATTACTTCGTCAATGTCCATTGAGAAGTTATATGTACCTGACGTTGCCATCTATGTTCTCCTTAGTATAATCTGTTATGTCCTGATTGGTTGCGACCAGTCTGCCTTTGAGCCGTCTGACCTGCGCCCCTTGGACGTCCCGTGCCAGTAGACTTATTATTATTAGACCACCTACCTTTCGTACCAGGTTTGCTCACCTGCTGACTGGTCGCTGCTCTACTTATAGCCATTACCACTTAACCTTGTCTGCCCAATACGCTGCTGACATTTTACCTTTAGCAATGTTCTTTGCATGACGAGCTTTAAATGATTTACGCTTTGCCTTCATACGTGCTGACTCACCTGCCTTTGGTTTGCCTGCGGTGCTTGCACCCTTCTCTCCAAAGCGGATAGTCTTAATCTTATCGCCTTCTTTAGCCACAACAATGTGAGACTTCTTTGGATGATTAGGTGTACGCTTTGGTTTGTTAAAACCGCTTACACCTGCACGTGCTAACCTTGAATCTTTTTTCTTTACTGCCATTAGTATAACCTATTGTGCGGAGCGCCTCCAGTTTTTTTAGCTTTGGCTTTTTTCTTCTTGCCAACCATGCCACCTTTTTTAAGTTGTGACATGCCTGCACCACCGCCTGCTTTTTCCATACCAGCTTGAACACCAGCGTTAAAAGCGTTTTTTTTCTTTTTATCTTTACGTTTTTCTATTTGTTTAACAGCCTGTCCAATTAATCCTAATCCTAATACCATTTTATTTCTCCTGTTTGTTTATGTTAGTATAATCTATTATGTGTACCTATCAAACCACCTTTTGCTGCTTTACGATATTTAGCTGTCTTCTTAGCTATAGCTTTAGGCTGCTTAACAAATTGTTTTCCTTTTGCAGTTCCTCTTCTTTTCGCTGCCGTAGTCTTCGCATACTCTGACGATGAGAGTGCCTGCCTTGCTTTTTTTGGTAAGTACCTTTCGCCCGTAGCCTTCTTGCCCTGTGTACTTGGCTTACCACTTTTGGTTCCCCATTCTTCTTTTGTCCATTTGCTTAATGACTTTTGTTTCTTTCCTTTACCACCTTTGTAACCACCGCCTGCTTTTTCATAAG
>Ga0208767_1000833_pt1 | contig 25285 bp, 43 predicted proteins | sample VirMetDEL_Mar_21_FD_184514 | JGI IMG/M metagenome (GOLD analysis project Ga0208767, IMG submission 184514) | Aqueous microbial communities from the Delaware River and Bay under freshwater to marine salinity gradient to study organic matter... | ecosystem: Environmental > Aquatic > Marine >... | reverse complement strand
CGTTCCACTTCCAATCTAATTTTTGTATGTTCATCTGCTCTTTTCTAACCCAATAATTAAGTAGAGTTTGATCTGTTGACCATTTCCATGCACCCTTACCATCAACAAAGTCTTTAAACTCAGGTCTCATGATAAACTGTCCAGGTGTTTCACCAGGCTTAAAGTATTTCATAATTGATTTAGTCATACACATAAGACCCATGTTGAAAAACTCTGCACCACGATCATCCCATCTCATATTGATTTCGTTTTTCAATATGCCATATTGCATCATAGAATAGTTTCGAATCTTATTTAGATATTGTTCTGTGATTGGCATATCTCTTTCGACAACACCAGCAAAATCACAATCATCAAAGGCGTTAAATATATTTGGTGCATTAGGACGAATGTAAATGTCAGCATCAATGATAACGATTTTATCATACTCTGGAAAATATCTAAATGCATTTTCTTTTTCGTAAATAGGTAGATAACCTAATCTTTCTACAGCTTCTTTACTACGATTTGTTGCAAATGGATCTGGTCTAATCATCAGAACAGGTTCAGTTTGTCTGATATAATATATGTGGTTTTTTGAACAATAGTTACGAACTGATTCCATACAGTGTTCATATAACTTTGAAGGTTTACCTACAGCGACTTGATAAATTAGATTTTTACTCATGCTCCTATTCTACCACACTATTCTTATTATGTACAATAGTTGTTCCAATATTTTTATCTATAATTTGTTCAACACACCAATTTTCCTTTTCAGTATCTAAAAACTTTTTGATGTGACCATCTGGGTTTATTTTTACTGGATCTTTTTGAATTGTTCGAACAAGTGCCTTTGCAACATATGGTGTTAAGTAATAACAACCACAAGGTAAATTTATATCTATCTTACGTTTAGTTATGTAAGTATATCCTAAACCTACTCCACTTGCTTCTCTAAAGTTTTTTGTAACCAATCCTTCTTTTCTTAATTTCATATCGTGTTCTATTACGACAATCGGTTTATTCATTTTTATGCATGCTTTCCATAAATTAAAATGACTATACCAAACTGCTTTTTCTGTAGGACTAAATTCTACTCCGTAACTTCCTTTTGATAATTTATATGCAAAATCCAATCCTTGTTGTATATGTAAACCCTCTGGCGTTACAGCTTCATACATGTGTATATGATAATCTTTCCACGAAGGTAAAACTAACTTTTTGTAATACTGAGATATCGAATTATTCGACATCTGTATCATGTAAAATTTAGGCTCTGTAGTCATCTAAGTTAAATTCTGTTCCTACCATTTTATAAAGTGATCGTTTATGATTACTATACACTAATACTTCTGGATCATCTAAGAGAAAATCACAACCTTTACAATAGTCAGGATAATTACCTGTCTCATGATCTTTTCTTAACTGTTCGTATTCTTTACCATACCATATCTCTTCAAATGTTTGCTCAGAAAAATGACCAAGTACTGCCTCTTCATCTCTACCTAACACCTGACAACATGGATTGACTGCACCTGTTTTACCATCAAGTCCACCAGCTCTAATCACTAAGTCTGGTGAGAATGGTCGACCACACGTTTTGACTTTACCTTTTCGTTTGTAGTCAACATCGTAGATACCAGACCAGTTGTGCATTTTCCATATCTCTGTTTTTACACCAGCCCATTCTACAATCTTTTTATATTGTTCTAATTCATAATCAACATTATCATTATCAAGTATAAGATGATAAGTTGCAACTGTAGTACTTGCACCTGATTCAGTTACATAATCTTGCATTGCTTTTAAATTATTCAGTACAATCTCAAAATTACCACCGACTGTATTATGCATCCATTTTTTATATGTCTCTGGACTATAACCAATAATTGAGAAACGATAAAAATCTATACCAGCATCTACACACTCTTTCATAAAGTCACCAGCCATACGAAAACCATTTGAGAATGCGTATGCTTTTGCACCGTATTTCTTTACGACCTTTATAAATTCTGGTAATTTTCTTTGGAGTGTTGGTTCACCTGAACCTTCAAGGTTAACTACATTCAGACCATACTCAGCAAGATGAGCAACGATTCTCTCGAACTCATCGAGTTTCATATTCTTTAAAAAGCGTTTATCTCTACCACCAGTTCTAGCATCTTGTGGACACATTGAACACGAGTAGTTACAACCACCGTTTACTTCAATTACTGCTCTGTCTACTTGTAAATTCTTTTGCGTATTCATGTACTTGATTTATTTTATCTACATATAAATTTATACGTTTATTAAGTTGCTTAAATCCATCACCTTCTATTCTCATTCTCTTTTTAGGCCAATTAGTTCTATCGATACGATGTACTTTTGGAAATATAATGTCTCTTTTCTTATTTTGATAAAAGTATCGACTATAGTGGAATGCATCTTTTTCATCAAGAGTTAACGCTTCAGGTGTATGTAATCTTGTAACTGAAGATCTACTTAAAACAATTAAAGGTTTATGAAAGTTCTTTGCAACATAATGCCACAATCCATCATAACACATTACAAACTTTGCAGTGTTAATGTGATACATTGCTTCTCTGACTGGTGTACGATAAGTTAGTTCAATAGGTTCATAACCATTCACTTGAAAATTATTCATCACTCTATCCCAACCATGGTGGTCGATTAATCTTTTCCATGGTCTAACGATATCAGCATTAAATGTATCTCTCCAAAATACAACTTTATTTTGATCTGAATCAAGTGGTTTTAGATGACAATCTTCTCTAAAATGCCAAAAATTATTCGCACCTAATGATGCAAGTCTACTCGCTCTGATTAATCTCTCAGATGGTCCACGAGTAATATCTTTGTATACTTTTGAATCTTTTGAATCATAGACATGTTTGACTTCTACCATGTCTTTGTCTTTATAGAAATTGTGAAGATACTCTAATCTTTCGATTGTAAGCTCAGGGTCTTCAAAGTGATATTGTTCTTTGACTTTCCAAAACCAGTTAAATTCGATTGTTACTGGTGTGTTTAAGAGATATGCATTAACATGAGCAAAGTTAAGGCCATACATAAAGTCTCCTATTCCAGGAGTACCTTTCCATTGTATATACGTATTTAAATGCTCAAGTCCTCTCATAACAAATAAAAGAACCTATTTAGTTCTTCGACATATATGCACTCGATCCAAAGAATGTTGCAACAACACCAGCCTGAGCTATGTAAAACATTGATAATAGATTGTCTAATGCAGATAGTCTTTCAACTGTTAGCATTGGTAAGAATAAAGCTACAGTAAAGATAACCATTGAACCCATAGCAACCCATGCCATTTGTCTTAACTGGTCTTCTTTCTTGTCTTTATTCTCTAATTCAATCATTCGTTCAGCACGAGCCATTTCGTCGTCTGTTACTACTCCATCTCCATCAACGTCAAAAGCGGCATACTTTGATCCGTTCTCTAGTTTCTTCCCTGCCATTTTTTATCCCTTAATTGTTTGAGTTTGTTTTCGTGATTAACACCATAACCACCACGCTTATTAAATTTAAAATAAGCCATAATAACAAGACCCGATATTAAGGTCATCTGTAATGCAAAGATCTGTACTGGTAATAGTGCCATGAAGTTATTTATACTTCAATACCAAATACAAATCCAATCATCATGAAAATAAGATAACCTATAAAACAGGCCCACATTACTTTTGTAAAAAATTTATCTATTCCGTCCATAAAAAAAGGGAGGCCTTTCGACCTCCCCACCATATTCTAGTTAGAATCCGTATTCTACTGAAAGAGCAGCACCATCTAAGAAAGTGCTTGCATCTTCAAAGTCTACAAAGTCATAAATTTTAGCTCTAAGTACTAAATCACCGAAGTGTTTGTGTACGTCAAGAGCATAAAACTCATGTCCGTTAAGATCCCAGACTCCATCAACATGACGTCCATATTGAACGCTAGGCATTAGGCCTAGTACAGTTGGAAGTCTGACTGAACCTTCCCAGTATGCAACTTTAGTGTCATCCATGTCCATGTAATAATTTGCAGAGACAGGACCTACACTACCACCAACAACGTATTCGTTAACTGCGTCAACGTCATCGCCATTGTAACCGTAATGAATTACACCTGCGTTCAGACTAAATGCACCAAAATCATGTGCAAAGTTTGCATAGAGATCATACTCAAATGTTGCATCGTTACCGAAGTCAACCTGAGATGCCCATGCACCTACAGTGATTGGACCAACATCTAGGTCGAGGTTACCACTGAGCACAGCGTTACCGCCATGTTGTGATACTCCTCTAAAGAAGTAGTCTGAACTCACAGCCACACCACCAGATAATCCAGTAGTAGGTAGTTGAGCTTCAACTGTAGTAAAAGCACATACTGATAATAAAAGTGCTAAGAATATATTTCTCATTTTAATTCTCCTATTTGTTTACCAGAGATTGTACAACATTTTCAAAATCACTCAGATACAGAGCATTAGGCCCATCGCTGGGAGCATTGTCTGGATCATCATGAACTTCAAAAAAGAAATTATCAACTCCAACAGCTTTCGCTGCTTTCGCTAATCGGTGTGCGTACTGTCGATTACCTCCGCTTGTTGCACCATTACCACCAGGCCTCTGGACGCTATGTGTTGCATCAAATACGACAGGATTGTCATACGTATCCAACAAATAGCATATACCTGTGAAATCAACGACCAATGTATTATAACCAAAACTTGTTCCGCGTTCAGTTATCCATACATCATCGTGTGGTACATTTTTTGTTTTAGAGAGTATTCCTTCAACATCCCATGGAGCGAGGAATTGACCCTTCTTGATATTTATATATTTTGCGTTTCCAGCAGAGTAAGTTTTTACTGCTTCTTGAATGAGATCAGTTTGTCTACAAAGAAATGCAGGTATTTGTATAACATCAACTGAACCCCAAAAATATGATAAATTAAAAATTTCTTGTACAGAATGGAAGTCTGTAAGTGTCTTTACACCAAGTGCATCTTTAAGTTTTAGAAAATCTCTTAGAGTATAGCTCATACCTATACCTCTTTTACTTTCTAATGATGTACGATTTGCTTTATCGTAAGATGCTTTAAAGAAATATTCAACGCCATATTGATCGCATATATCTTTACAGTGTTGTGCAATCATAAGTGAATGGTCATAAGACTCATGCTGACAAGGACCTGCAATTATTCTCATGACTGTGTTACATTATCGCATTGAGAGTCTGCGATTCTAGTCCTTAATTCGGTTGTGCTGAATGTATGTTTACGTGAGTTATAAACTATTTCGATACCTTTTTGCTGGCATATATCTTTACCTGTGAAATCTTTAGTTTTGTATTCCTCACCGACTATTCTTACGTCTATAGGATACGATAACATTATATCTAATACTTCTTTTTCTGTTGTATAAGGTATAATCTCATCGACATATTTACATGCAGATACTTGTACATATCTTTCAAATAATCTTTGAACTGGAGTATTTTTTGTATGTGGTCTATCAATGCTCGGATCTGTTTGTAATCCTACGATTAAATGATCGCAATGCTCTTTTGCTTCTTTAAGCATGATAACATGACCTGCATGAAATAAATCAAATGCAGAGAATGTAATACCTACTTTCATTTTTTCTTACCTGATGTCCTTCTAACAATATCATTATGATTGAACTCCGCCCAGTACAATTCAAATGCAATACCAGATTCTATACCTTCAAACTGATGGAACTTACCAGGTTTGACTTGTGTAAAGTCACCTGGATATAGTATAGTTTCATCTACTAATCCTTGATCGTCTTGCCATACTGTAACTTTCATAATACCAGATTCTACAAAGAATCCGTTCCATTTGTATTCATGTTTGTGTTCTGAGCACACAAAACCTTTATTGTATTCTATGCGATGAAACTCTAATACACCATTTGCATGTATGAGTTCTGTTTGTCCCCATACTTTTCCTGCTTTACTCACTAAAAGAACCCCACTTTTCTACCCAGTTTTCTGCTGTATCTTCAGCATAATTCTCACTGTGATCTGATACATCAATTGTTCTTACTACTTCTGTGCCTTCAAAGCAAACAACTGCATATCCTTTCTCAGTTAGAACGACATCTGCTGTTCGATTATTTTCTGTGTTTACGTAACAACTAATTGGTTTACTCATGATCCATTCTCCGTAAAATTTTGTCTACGTTGTTGTTCAGCCAATTCATCATTATTTTGTAGCCAATCTTCAGAAGTAGTACCTTCATCTGATTTCGTAGCTTCACGATAATAAAGAATAATTTCTTTCTGTTGAAGTATATATCGTCTTAATTCCTGCATGTTATAAGCCATATTCTCATAACCTTGAGGAGTCATAGCAAATACAACAAAGTCACCACCAAGATCGCCTTCAATCTCTGCAATCTTCTCCTCCATATTACCAGCAGTGATCACATACCAACGAACATTTTCCATTCGTATCTCTTGTGGTAATGGAGGTTGATAGATGTCTAACTTAACTTCTGTCGTAACTACTTGCACTGGTGGAAGTGGAGGTAACTCTTCAGGCCCACCAAAGTTTGGAAACGAAGCACAACCTACTAATAATAAACTACTCAACAACAATAGAATCTTCATCATCTTCTCCTGCATAAGTTGGTGCATTCAGTAAAGCTTTATCAACTGTTCTCTTTACTTCTAATAATTTTTTCTTGCAACCATAACCATTAAAACCATCAATATTACGATCGTTCATAACATCTTTCCATTGCCAAATCTGTTCTTTAATCGATTCAACTCCACATTTTTCTACATACGGCATTAGCTTTCCTCATTCTCATCATCAGCATTCGCAATCTCTCGCGAATCTTGTTCAATCTGACGAAATACATCATTCGTCCCATTATTAATTCTTGGCTCAATCATTCCAGGACGAGCTCTAGCAAGTCGATACAAGTTATGCTCTCTAAAGATTGAAAGATATTCATTCTTTTCTCTCTCGAGTTCAGCAGACCTTGTAGTAAGTGTCCCTATTTGTTGAGCCTGAGCTTGCATCTGAGCTTGAATATTTTCTAACGTTCTTGCGTTTTGTTCAGCTGCTGCTTGCAGTGCAACGTTTTGTTGATTGACTACATCGTAGTTTCTTTGAACTTCTTGTAGTCGTCCTTCTAATTGATTGACAATAAACAAATGAGCAGCATAGCCACCACCTGCTAACACCAAAATAATTGGTAATACTCTAATCATTCCTAGCATTTTTTACCTCGTAATAGTCGTTTTTCATTCTTCGATATACAGCTCTAGCACTGTCTGGTCTATTTACTGTACACGTATCGTACTTAGCACCACCACCAAAAGTACTTCGTGACACTGTCTGTTCTATAGTCTCACGTTCTGGCTTACCTGCTTGCTTTGCCATAGCTTTTGCTACCTTACGTAACATCTTTGCTTTCTTTGCATTCATCATTCACCTACAATATGATTATATATTTCTTTCCAGGACCAATAACACGGTATATCTCCAACAGCTTCCATGTCAGTATGATCATGTCTAACTAATATCGGATTAAGTCCTGCAACTTCTTTACCAACGAGAGCATTTTCTAGTTTATCTTCAATCCACCAGTAATCTGTAGTATTAAATTTCTTTAATCCTTCGTGTTTATCAGAACCAGTGTCAAGAATAGTAAAACCTTCGAATACATCTCCGAAATTTTTCTTTAAACATTCTATTCTTAGTTGTTGTGCTTGATAAGCGTTTGATTGGGATGTAACAACGTGAAAGAGGAAACCATGCTCTTCATGTAGTTTCCTCACATATTTCACTGAGTCTCTTAATGGAGATAAAGAGGACATAAAGCAAGATTCATTAAATAATCTTACCCACATATTACTTACAGATCGAGGAACTCCATATTTTTCATTCATCTTATACTTTCTATCATCAACTTGAGTAATTGCAAAATTATTGCGTAAAACAAATTGATGGAAAGCTGGTTCCCAATCTAATAAAACACCGTCTGCATCAACTAAAATTATCATAATATAGCCATTGTATCACAGTTAAGCTGGATTGTACACTACTTTTTTTGGTCCAGTCTTTTTATTTAATGTTTGTTTCTTGTGTCTACCTTTCTTTTTATTTCTTGGATCGAATCTTGTAAATTTAGCCATTAAAATAAGTCTTAATCATTTCTATTTTATCTTGATAATCAGCCATCTGTGCTAACTCTTTTTCAATAGAGTCCATCACATCAGGATGCTCTGCAACACCCACACCTTTTTCAAGATAAACTTCAACGTTAATCTTATGTTTTTCAATGTGTGCTTCAAAGTGCTTGATCAGAGCATTGATTATTCTTGTTTTCATATTGCTTCTAATCTTTTCATTAACCTTTCTGCTCTATTGGTAACTTGTTTGTACCAAAGAGAATCCCTACCTTCAACTGCAGCTTTTTTCCAATCGTTTGCATCTAAAGCTGCTTTAAAGTTTTTAAACTTCGAAAGTCTTGTTCTTCCCATATTGAACATCATGTTAACTAACACTTGTTGCACTTCGTCTGGCCAATCGTCTACAAATCGAGCACCGTAAAGTTCTACACACTCACTAATTGCAGTGTCTAAATCTTTTTCAAAGCACTCTTTTACTCTATCCTCAGATACTGGAGTACCAACTTCTTGTCCGTGTTCTGGGTCACTTTCTAATACTAAGTGACCGACACCGAATGTTGGGTAACCTAAGTGATCTTTATATATTTCATAAACGACACCTTCATCGACCTTTAAGGTCTCAAATACTGCTTCTCTATTCATCTATTGCGTCCTTTGTATCTCCATTATACATTAATTGTATTACCTCTTCCAGCTCCTTTTTTAATCTTCCTTAAAAGATCTCGATAGTCTCCAGAAGTTTTTGAAATTGCATCACCTCGCATCGATATGATGTCTGGTTTTGCATTTATTATCTGTTCATATTTACCTGAGTCAAGTTTCTCTTGTCTCTGTGAAATAGAACAAAATTCTTCAGTTACTTCACCTGTTTCTTTATTTCTAAAAGTATACGTTGGCATTAGTCAACCGATTTAAGTAAGCCAGGAAAAGCATCGTTAATTGTTGCTTTTGTTAATCCAGCAAAACCTTCCTTATCCTTCATCTTAACTAGATAAACAGCTTCCTCTGGATGGACTGATTCTAATAATCCTATGAACATTTGTTCTCTTTTGTAGTCTGGTAAATCTTTTCCTTGACCACCTTTAATGAAGTAAGAGTACTCTTTGTATCGTCTTAGTATTGAAGACGGTGCTGACTCTGGTTTATTTGGTTGGTACGGAGGTGCACCTTTAGGTAAGTTAAACTCTAGCGTATTATCATAAGCACAGCGTATCGTATCTTTTAACGCCCAACTTTCGTTTTTCTTAAGTAGTTCAACTTTGTCTTTTTTACTTGCAGCAACTTCAATCTTTTGTAAGACTTCCCATATTGCTAAGTTTACTTGATAAGCCATAATATTTTCACCTTAGTTTTTTCCTATTGTATCACAATTTACGGTAATTGTACAACCTTCTTTTCAATTAAAATTTGTCTATTTTTTAGATGCTCATCTTCGATATCATCTTTCGATTGACCATGATAAGCAACACCGACATGATCAGCAATCATTTTTGTGCACAGAGTAGTATCACCTACTTTAAAGTCAGCAAGTATTCTACCAAACTTTCCTGTTCCATCTTTAAATGTAATCAGCGTTTGTGTACTTCCTGTTGGTAGATGTCCTTTGACATATGCTTTTGCATAATTACCAAATACTTTTTCTACTTTATCTCTGGTTCTTGATTCAGGTGTATCAATACCCATGAATCTTACTCTTTGATTTCTCAACCAAACATCAAAACCTAGATCTATATCTATATCTGCAGTATCACCATCTATAACTTTTTTGATGACACACTTATAACTATAATCCATTATTTTACCTCGTATAATTGTAGACCTCTCGTTCCATCATAAACGAATGCGTCTAATCCTGTGTTGTTAAGTATATGAAATGCTTCATCTATTGTGTTAAGTATTGGTTTACCTTGCACATTAAACGATGTGTTTAAGAGAACTCCACCGTGATGTTGAAGAATCTCATATAAAATCTTATTTTGTCCCTTTGTAACTGTTTGTACTCTCGCAGTATTGTCGACATGTGTTACGGCAGCTAATTTCTCCTTATGCTGTTCTTTTACTTCTAAAGCAAAACTCATGTATTGCATGTGATGATAATTGCCTGACATAAAGTATTTATCTACGTCTTCCCTTTTACAAATAGGTGCAAATGGTCGATACCATTCTCTAAACTTTACTTCTGCATTCAGTTTATCTTTCATTCCAGGAATTGATGGATCACATAAAATCGAGCGATTACCTAATGCTCTTGGACCAACTTCTGAGTTACCTTGAATGAGACCAATGATCTGACCTTGTTTTAATCTATCAGCTATATCTTTCTCAGTTACAAAATCATGTTTTGTATAGTATTCATTTAGTTCATCGAGTATTGGTAGTCCAGCATAAGTAGCATCAACTTTATTTCTGTCACCATCGTTTCTCAATCGATACTCAGCTAATGTTCCAAATGATAATCCTCCATCTGCTGGATTCGGTGGAACATATAGGTCTATTTCTGGAAATTCATTTTTAATTCTTTCATTTACTAAAACGTTCAGAGCTACTCCACCTGAAAATATAAGTCTATTATCGTATTGCTCAATTTTGTTATAGTGCTCTCTAATTTTATCACATACTATTTCTTCGATAGCGACTTGTAAATTCTTAGCAAAGTCATAACCATCTTGTCCTTTTAAATGTGCAATGTCTCCTGGTTTTATTGGATCAGTTTTTGTTTTCCACCAATGTCCACTATCAGTTTCTTTTTCTACTAAAATTTTTGTTCTTTCTACAACTGCAATATCATAATACAAATCAGGTTGTACACTTGGAAATATTTCTTTTAAAAATTTTAGAGACATAAAGCTTTCTCTCTTTACTTTTCTACTTCCACGATAACCAATTACTTCATTATTTAAAACATTGTCATTGATTAATAATTTTAATTCATTTTTTAAATCTTCATTATAATTTCCATAAGCAGATAATCCCATAACCTTTCCTGCTATGTCTAATTGATTATGTGTACTCAAAGCAACGTCTTCAATAAATGAACCTAATAGATTCATATTCCTTCCCATATTTGCATGACTATGCCATCTTTTTATAATGCTTCCATCGCTTTGAATAGTAAATCCATTAAATACACCATCATCTCCACCTCCATCAGCCGTAATAACATAAGCCGAAACAAATGGAGATTGTTTCCATCCACAATAAGCATGAGCTACATGATGAGGACATCCATTGACAACATTCTTTGTGTTGAGAGTATATTCAATCACTTCAGGATTTACTTGTTGATGGAAAAACCATCGATCTGGACAAGCAGTTCCATTGATTACCGTATGGAAATCATTTTCTATTCCCCAATATTTTTTTGCTAGTTCTAAAGCTTTAGGAATTGCTTCGAGCGGATTTACATATTCATCCCTAAATGGAAGGTAATGTTTTGTTTCCATACGAGCATGCTTAAGACCAAATAGTTTTTCAATTTCTACAATATGATATGAATTGTGTGCTGAGCTGTAGAAAGTTATGTTTGCGTTGTGACCTGGATAGATCGATATAATATTTTTATTCATTTGTTAAATGTTTTGAGTGAATTTTACATCCGATGAACTCATTATAATAATCATCATTAAATAATACACTTCTATCTATTTGTTCTTTAATTTCATAGTAAGAGCAATCTGCTCTCTTTTTACAAAAGTGCAATATTTCTCTGTGATAGTTGTCTGGATTTTGTGCAACGTTTTCTTGTAGTTGCTGATTAGACCCATAATATTCCTTCCAATCAGATTCGACGATCGATCTTCTTTTTCTTTTTTGCCCTTTTAAAGGTGGAAGTGTTTTCTTTTTCCAAAAGAATTTTTTACCTACATACTTTTTATTTGTAGATTTTTCTGTTATGAGATAGACGAATCCATACCAATCATCAATAGGACCTTCAAAAGGTTGTTCATTATAATACCACATCGAAAATATTTATTCATGATTTAAGTTGATGATTTTTGCCTCCTCTCCACACATGCAACAGAAAACTGGCATTTCATCAACATTATAAACTGTAAGATGAGTATTTGTCTCACAGTAATCACAGTTTATTTCATATTCGTATTCTTCCACTACGCAGCTCCCCAAACATCATCCCATTTTCCAGTGAGTGCACCTCTTGCATAATCGGTTGCTCGATTCTCAAAGAAGTTTGTATGAGTAGGAGCATTAATCATTTCTTCTACCCAGAGTAGTGGATTTTTCTTAACTTTAAATATTCCTTTCATACCTAAAGCAATTAATCGTCTATCAGCAATGTAACGAATGTATTGCTGTACATCTTCCTTCTTAAGATCTTCCATTGGACCCATTGCAAATGCTAAGTCAATGAATTTATCTTCTAGTTCTACCATCTTTGTAGCGATGGTGTATATCTGTCCCTTCAGTTTATCATTCCAAACGTCCAAGTTTTCCTCGACATATTGTCTGAAAAGTTTTATCATGGCTTCACAATGCTGTGTCTCATCAACGATAGACCACGTAACAATTTGACCCATACCTTTCATCTTTCCATGTCGAGGAAAGTTCAATAGCATAATAAAAGAGCTGAATAGTTGCATGCCTTCGGTGAAGGCACTGAATGCTGCAATATTCGTAGCAATCGATTCTTTGGTTCCATTCTTACCAGATAGTTCCATAAAATACTCATGCTTATCTTTCATAGACTCATACTCAAGAAACTCATTATAGGTTGATTCGGGCATACCTAAAGTTTCGATTAAGTGTGAGTAGGCTGCAACGTGCAAAGCTTCTCTAGCAGCAAAACCTGCTAGCATCATTCTTACTTCTGGTTGAGGGAAGTAAGGTAAATAATTATTGACATAACCACCAGCTACATCAATATCTCCTTGTGTAAAAAATCTGAATATGTTTGTGAGAAAAGTTTGCTCTTCTTTGGATAATCTATTTTTCCAGTCCTTAACATCCTCAACCATAGGGACTTCTGTATGAAGCCAATGAGATTGTTCGTGTTTTAGCCACAGTTCATAGCACCATGGATAGTTAAAAGGTTTAAAATATGTTCGTTCGTCTGTTAGTGCCATGTCACCCCTCACATGCGAGACAATCTTCATCGTTAACCAATGCTGTCATGTCTATTTCTTTAATTATTTGTCGTTCTATTCTATTTGTAACTTTATCAGCTTTTCCAACTTTTTCAGATCGACAATAATATAGCGTTTTACATCCATGTTTCCATGCCATAAAATGTACAGCATGTAAATATTTTATGTTAACGTTAGGTCTAAAGAATAGATTTAGCGATTGCGCTTGATCTATGTACTCTTGTCTATCAGCTGCATGTTCAACTAACCAACGTTGGTCAATCTCCATTGCAGTCTTAAAGACATCTTTTTGATAATCATCAAGGAATGATAAATGTTGGACAGATCCGTCGTTCGCTATAATTGAACTCCAAACCTCATCTGAATTTAGTTTCTTATCTTTCTCACAGCATTCGTCAATTAATGCTACGAGATATTTATTCTTATTAAGAAAAGCACCAGACATTGTATCTTGTCTATATGCATTTGCTCTCCATGGTTCAATGCTTGGTGAGGTATTACCCATTATGATTGAACTGGATGCATTCGGTGCAATGGCCATAACATGTGAGAATCTAAAACCAGTACCTTTTGCATCTGGTGCCTCACCTCTTTCTTTACCTAATTCTAAGTTAGCATTATCTAATCTCTCACGAATTAATTTAAACATTCGTAAGTTTGCACCTTTGGCCATTGGTCCTTCAAACGCAATACCTTTTCTTTGTAGATACGCATGAAATCCTAAAGCACCGATACCAATGGATCTCTCTTGTGATGCTGAATATTTTGCTCTCTTGACTGAGTCAGGTGCTTCATCAATAAATTGTTGTAGGACATTGTCCAACATTTCAGCAACGTCTTTTAGAAACTGTGGATCTTTACTCCATGCATCGTAGTGCTCTAAGTTAACTGATGATAAGCAACATACAGCAGTACGATCTACACTTGTTGGTAGAATAATTTCAGAGCAAAGATTAGATTGATGTATCTTTAATCCTTTATCTTTTAACCATTGTGGTAATTCTTTATTTGATGTATCAATAAAATGTAGATATGGTTCACCTGTTTCCATACGTAATTCAAGTATCTTTTGCCATAATGCTTTAGCTGATACTGTTTCACGTATTGCACCACTATGAGGATCAATTAAGTTCCAAGAATCATCCGCACTAGGATCGACCATACACCTTTCAATGAGTTCCATAAATCGGTCAGAAAGGTTGATGCCATGGTGCATGTTGAGGCATCTAACATTGGGGTCGCCTGTAGGCTTACGCATCTCAAGGAATGGTATAATATCAGGATGAGAAATATCCAAATAAGCAGCGTAAGACCCACGTCGAGTCCTTCCTTGACGATAAGCCAAAGAACTCGCATCGTAAATCTTAAGATGAGGCATAACGCCAGTAGACTTATCGTCAGCACTACGTATTCCAAAACCAATTCCAACTCCTCCTCCCAACATTGAGAGCCAATTTGTTTCACTCAAATTTTGGACCAAACCTTCTGCAGTATCTTCTATATAGTTTAAAAAACATGAGATAGGCTGTCCTCTTCTTGATCGACCATAAGATAAAATTGGTGTTGAATATGATAACCAATGTTTACTTGCATAGTCATAGAGTCGTTGAGCATGTTCTGGATTAGAACCAAATTGTTTACTCACGAAAGCAAAGCGATGTTGAGGAGAAGTCTCATCCTCTTTCATGTAACTTTCTTGTAGTCTTTGTATGCCAAGCTTATCAAATAGCTCATCACGACTCAAATCAATTTCAATATCTAAATAATTTTGCTTAGCCATTAGTTCTCCATTGTATCACAGTCGTGATTAAAAGTACAACTGTTATTCCTCTTTTGCTTTATATTGCCAGTCGTCTGTGTGACCAACACTCCACTTATCACCATTTTCTACTTGGTAATTTTGAGTGCATACTTTAAAATCAGGCACTCCTAAATCAGATGGAATTAGACTCGCATCTTGGAACAATACACGATTATTTGGTTGAATCGCAAATTGTCCATTATCAAGCTTAATTACGTTAAAACTTTTATGCTCTTGATCGAGCTCTGACACACAACAATTCGTTAAATTATTATCTGCATGGCAATTATCTATAGTAAAAAGATAGTCACCTGAATATAATTTTTTGTTTTTTGCGAAAAATTTACATCTCGACAAAATTGGTTTTCTGATGACTGTCAAGTGATAGTCAAAACAATCCCACAATTGTAAATGATCTAAAGGTAACTCATCTGTATAATCTTCTTTCCAAACAAATGCGCTGATTGGTAACTTATCGTATAAAGCCCCATAATCAGTGAGCAGGGTTTCGAAATACAAAGCTCTGCTTCTTATGCTTTTAACGGATATCCAATATCCAGGGGTGAGTTCACCATGACCTTTTTGGTGATCGTATAGAAACTCTTTTCTTACAAAGACAGGTGTAGTAGGTAAATCATGAACAAGAAATGCCACGATTATTCTACGCTAGTTATATTTTTTACCTCTCCTGTTACCAGATTTCGAAGAACGACTGCTGCGTTTCTATTTGTTTGAATGTATGTACGAACAGCATCTTCATATAAGCCACTACCTAAATACTTTGCCCATCTCTCATATTTTACACGTTGATTGTTTTCAAATCTTTTAAAAACGTGTGGAGGAACATCAAACATTTTTCTTTTCTTTTTTCTTCGAAATACGGGAACAACAGAGTTGTCATCACCTGCTCCAGCTACAGAAGCTGTAGATGTACCACCTAATTCCTCTGCTGCATAAAACCAATTCTTAAATGAGTTCATCGTGCTAACTCTCCTGCTGACAAATATATTTTTCTATTTGTGTTTACGTGAGTTGCTTCATAGATGTTAATACCGAAGACTTGTCCAACTGGATTATTTGCTTCAGATTCAATTCTTACTTTATCACCTGCATAACATTGTTCGTCTAATATTCCATTAACGATTTTGGTTTCTAAAATCTTGTATGTTCCTGGTGTAATTGATCCGTCTTTTAGAATTAGCCAATTCATTGTTTGTTCTAAAAGTTCAGATGCATCAATGTTTGATTCTTTAAGTATTTTGTCTAAGTTCTTATCAGTTACATTGTAATTTTCTTTGATCAAAAATAAAGCAGCAGCATAAGAAGCAATCTTAGAGCTTCCTCCTGGTGCTTTAGCAAGTAACTTTTTGATATTAAATACTATTCTATGGAAAGGAGTGTACGCTGCTTTCTTTTCTGGTGTATCGATGTATGGTACACCTTTCTTATCTCTCTTTCCTTCTTTGTCTATGATGCCAAGTTCGAATGCCTTGGTCTTTTCGAATGGAGTAGTCAGAAGTCTTAAGAATCTGAATGTATAAACTAAGTCAGCGCCTCTTGTTATAATACTCATTAAATTTCTCTAAGCCTTTCAACTATCAGTTGATCTTGTTCTATTCCAGTGTATTGAGTATTCTCAATAGCACCTAAAAAAATTAAAAATGGTTTGATGACAGGCCAATGTCTATCGTCTAATCTAAACTCTAGCATTTTAAGACCTGCTTGTACACCAAACACGTTAAAAACACATATCAGATGATTGAGTATCAACCTTTCTGATAGGTTATCGTTGTCTAAATAACGATTTACTAATCTTTTTATATACTTAAACCTTTTTAAATCTTCAAAAAAGTCTTCAGAATCAATACAAGTAGGATTGTAATAATTCTTTGCTGCATACAATAAGAAGTTCTTATCGTTAAGCTCTTCAAATAATCTCATACTAAATTATATATAACTAACTTAGTACCTCGTGAATTTTATCTAATATAGTTTGTTTCGTCCAACTTGGTTTCAATTCTAAATTTAATTGTTCACCTAAAGCAACTAATTGAGTTTTAGTCATCTTGTCCAAAGAGACGTTATTCATTGGAGCTTCGTTTAACATCTCTGGCTCTGATACTTTTTGCTCAACAACTGGTTTTGGTGGTGCAACAGGTATACCGTTGTACTCATCAATCTCAGCTTGTGTATGCTTTCTTGAAACTAACAATTCACTACCATCTGGTGCTTCCCAGCCTCTTAAAGTAGGTACTGCGCCTGTACACCAGGCAGGTGGTTTAATCGCCATAATATACTCCTTTGATTAGTTACCGCCAGCACCTTTGATGTCTTTTCCACCAAGGCCTTTTGCAGTAACGTCTTCAGGTTTGTTAATAATTTCTTTATCACCAGCTTTTTGGTCATTTTTTCTACCAGGTGCTGGTTTTGTAGCAGATTTTGCTTTATCAATTGTTTCGCCTTCGATCTTATCACCATCGATAACATCAACTACATGTTTTTGTACAAATTCAGCTTCGCCCTTTGATCTATCATTGAGTTGTTTATCCCAATTATCTAAGTTCTGAATGTTTGCATGAGTTGACTTAGGCACATGCTTCATTGTAGCATCAGCTGTTTCACCACCTTTTTGAGGTAGTACAGCTTTTTCCCAAACTTGCTTAACAGCTTCTCTCATGTTATTCACATTGTGAGCTACTTTATCAAGTGTTTTGTCTACATTATCTTGTAGTTCAGCTTCAATCTGCTCGACTGATTCTTTTACTGGCTCATCTTTTTTGACTTTGGCTTTTTTACCTTTACGTAAATCAGCTAAATCATCAGCTTCGATATCACCATCTCCGTCAACATCTAATTTGTGTTGACCTCCTTTTAACTTGGCTTCTTCCATATCTTGGAGGATTTTAGCCATTCTTTTTATATCTTCGGTTTTCATTTTTGCTCCTGTTAAATTCCGAATAAGTGAGTTGACAGTGCACCAATGACTGCAACCAGTATTACCCAGAATAGATTATTTATAATATTTATAGTATTTCCATTCTTGGTTACGATGACTTCAAGATTATCCATCTTCTGATGATAGATCTCAAGCTTATCGTATAAGTCAGCTCGTTCACGTTCAATAGTGTCGAATCTTTTTTCTAAAGACACGATCTTTTCTTCTGCTCTGGCAATTGATACCATTGCATCAGTTAGTTTGTCGATCTTCTCTTCGATCCTGTCGAGCCTCGTTGCTTGCGACTCTGCCATATCTTCACTCTCTCTATTAGTATTTTTAAATCTCCCTCTCCCTTAATGACCCTGTGATAGACCATTCTTGGGATTAGGTACGTTCTTCCCATTTCCAAAACTTTCGGCAATTCATTATCTATTTGTAATTGCCAGTCTTCACCTTCTAGTATCGTGATATATCTCCATTGTTTATCACGATGCCAAATTAGTTCTTCTTCGTTGACATCCTTACTGAATGTCCTTATATTATTTTTATCTTCGTATGGTCTTAGTACTTCCATTTTTTCCTACATGATATGCGTTAAATTCAATATTTGGATATTCTTTTGCTAATGATAAGAAACTTCTTATGTTGTTCATATCATCATCAAAAAATCTTATTCTGTTGTACGCTCCACTACGAAGATACTTTCTAAAAACTACTTTCTTATTTTTCGCTGAGGAACCAAGTTGAAAATTACCTGCTCTCTCAACGTAAATATTGTCTACATTTATTCCATGAGACTGCAAAGCCTTAAGGAATGTTTCTTTGTTATCCATATCTGATCTTGCTGTAGATACAATAACTTTTGAACCTCTTGCAGTTGCATTTCTTATAATTGCTTTCGCTTTTGCAATCATTCTACCAATTGGTGTAGAAGTCTTTGCAAATAGATCTGCATCTTTAAATTGTCCAAAATCATAAGTCTCACCTTGTTGTAACTTATGACTATTAAATTCTCTGTTGGTTAAAGTCTTTACAACTTTACCATCTTTGACAACTTTAATCTTTGCTTTCGTTTGAAACAAAGTGTCATCAATATCAAACACAGTAAGTCCCATACCTGCTGCCTCTTGTAAATATTGCTTAAAGCTTTTCATTACCAAAAAAAGCTGCCACCACCAGATAATCCTAATTGCTTAGCATATCTTGGCAATCTGCAACTCCAATATTTTGGAGTAGTTTTATCATTTGCTTGATCACAATTGTGTCTTGCAGCAAATGATTTTCTTGCTGCAGGATTGTTAATTTTTGCAGAAAGACCAGTTGTGTCTCCGAATGTTACTTTCTTAATACCACCATCTGGCTTTCTTACATAAACATAAAATTTCTTTGGACCACCTCTTTTTGGTTCATTCAATGGAGCATCTTGTTTCTCTTCCATTGGACAATCCAGTGGTACATTCTTTCCTTCATATTCTGCAAATTCTCCGATGTTACCTTCTAACATCTCGATATCGAACTTACTTCCAATTGTAAGTTCACCTTTCTTGTACGACTCTCTTATATTTCTAAAATACTCATAGTATTTCTCAGAACCAACTCTAAAGATATTACCTTCAATGAGTGAGTTGTTGTTTGGTTCCTCGTGGCCACAATCACCACCGCAACACAAACTTTCTGCAAATTTCTTAAACGAGGCCGTCACTAAATTTCTCCCTTGGTGATAATTTTAAGTCACCGCAAAATTTTAAATTACCTGCGACAGTGTATCTTTTTTCTCCACTCTCGTTCGGTGTTATAAAGTGATTTAGGTATCCTGGAAAGATAACTAAATCACCTTCCTGTTGCTGGGGTTTAAAACGATTTGATAGCCCCAACTGTCTATCATCGTGTCTGGAAGTTCCATTGTAAAAATACATTGTAGAGCCTCCGCTTTCAGGTTGTTGCAGGAAATACACCCAACTAAAACTTGCGTTCAAGTGGTTGTGTATCTCCTGCGTATCACCTGTCGAGTATTTGTTTATCCAAGTGTTTCGCATTTGGTATTCACCTCGATGAACACCTCTTTGACGAATCCATGGCAACGTTTGTATTTGTGCCAGGTAGTGATCGAAGTTGTTCCATACACAATCTTCAATCTCTTGGATAAAATCTTTACCCTTCAAATTTTCGGTGTTAAACGTCGTACTACCGGTTGAGTTTTTCCATAAACGGATAAACCAATCGTTATCAAGTTCATTTTCAAATTTTTCTTTTATTTGAAGATGTAAGTGCATTCGTGCCTGATATATTGGCACACCAAAAATTTGTAGCATCTTATTCGCCTAACTCCTTTTTAACTAGAGTATACACGCCCCAAGCAAGTCCTGCCCATGCAGCCAATTTTACAACTGGATTTGCAACGAGTACAAGAATGCTTATTGCGATCAATGCACCGCCATCATATGAGGTTCTTTCACCTAATCGTGCTTTTACCCATGCTGTGGCTATGTTTAAATAATTCATAATTTTCTCCTAAGTTACTTCTTTAGTAAGTGATATATGATAAATGCACCTACTAATCCGAGAAGGCCTTCGTTAGAAAGGCCGCCAAGGATTGCCATAATATTGTCTATTACATTAAAATCACCAACGAATGGTAATGGAGCACCAGCTAATAGTACTTGAAGCACTATGCCAAGAGCAATCAACATCATTCCAGTATTGGATAGTGCAGCTGCCCATTCTCCGATTTTCTTTATAATATCCATTATAGTTTCTCCTATATTGTTTATGACTCGGATTCAGACTTTAAATAGTCTCGGACTGAGTCGATGTAGTCCGTTGCTTTAGTGATTTTTGATTGTACCCATTCAGGTAAGTTATCATCATCACCTAACATATCGTGTAATTCTTTTGCAGCATCAATCATTGTATTTAATTGATTCTTTGCCATTTCTCCTTCGTAATCGTATTCCCCTTTATCGTCTGCATCATCAGGACCTATAGCTTCGTTTACTGTGTTTTCTTGTTCAGGATATCCCTTTTGCTTTAAAGGTTTATCATAAAATTTAACAGCTTTTTTCAGTCCTTTTAAATCGACCTTTCTTTTAATAGGCTCTACTGTAAGAGGTTTCGTCATATCCTCGTATTTACCTTTACCTATTTCGATTGTTTTCTTTGGAGCTTTTACAAACTTAACTGAACCATCTGGCATAGTTTTCTTTGTCATTTGAAAATCAGCTCTTCTTTCAATATCTTCTTTAGGCTTATAAACTTTAATGGAAGCTATACTATCATCTTTGTCTAAATGAACAACAGGCTTTTTCTTTGGGAGAGGTTTAATATGTGCCTTTGCTCCTTTAGCAGCAGATGGTGGTAATCCGTACTCTTTAAATGTTTTCATTTATACTCCTACTTCTTTTTACCAAAAATATCTGGATGATGGTCAGCTGCATCAGATGCATCAAGACCTGCATGCTTATAATGTTTTGTCAAATACTGTTTCAGATTTGATTTAGTTCCGACTGCATGATGAGCATAAGGACTGTCATGACCTTTAATTGGTTTGATCTTTATGTTATGCTTTTTAGCAAAAGGATCATGTTCACCTGTATGATCGATTTCTGTTTTAGCTTCACTTTTCATACCTTTTGCAGAAAGCGCTTTAACTTTTTTCATTGCTTGTTTGAATGATAAAGGCTTAGCATTTTTCTTGTAAGGTCCTTTAAATGGAGCTTCTCCTTCTGAAGTAGGCTTTTTCTCTTTTGCCATCATAGTTCTAATCTGAGAAATTTTATCTCTATCGCTTGAACTAAGTTTATCTAATTTATTTTTATTCATTGCAGCTTTCCATGAGGCGTCTGATTCATTCTGATCACCACGCTTTGCAGATAAGTAAGCTGCAATTGCCATGTCTCTTTTTTCTTTTTCGTTTTTACCTTTGAATTGAGGTGCATCAGACTTTTTAAAATCGTCTATCCATGCTCCCATTCCATCGGATACTTTTAATTTTTCTAATAACTCCATTAGTTCTCTCCCGGTGTAATTGCCTTTGCAAGTTTAACTGAATCATCAGTTCCTTCATCAGGCAATCGTTGATAATATTGTTTAAATTTCATTAAAGAAGCATGAGCTTGTGCCATACCCTTCTTTAATGCAATCCTTTCTTTCGTAGCTTTATCCACTACTTTCTCTTTTCACCTCTAAGGTCTGCATCAGCTGTGTGATAAGTCTTACCTTTCATTATGTATGAATTTACCCGAGCGTGTCCCCACTGTGAAGGAGTAGTACCTGGTCTATGACCTGTTCTCCATGCTGCGACACCTCGGTTATAAACTTTTCTTAATGTTGATAGAGAGATACCAGATTTTTCTGATTTTTTTGCAAGAGATTTATCTGCAGCACCTTCATCCATTGTAGGATCTGTCTCTCTATTCTTTTTCAATACATCTCTTAATCTTGCACGATCCATCATTTTATCGTGCTTAATTTTATCTGCCATTTTTTCTCTGTCGATAGTAGCTTTTGCTTTATCTGTTCTTGTTTGCTCAGAAAAATCTTTGAATTTTTTCACGTTCTCTTCTCCATATTTCTTCTTATAAGCAATTGTATACTTAGATGGTTTTGTTTTAGCATCTGCATCTCCAGGTGCTGGCTTATATGCAGAAGGATCATTGTCGTCTTTCTTACTACCCTTCTCAAAATGTCTTGCTCTTGCAAGTTTAGTGGATTTACTCAATCCTTTGTAGTATGGTTTTGGTTGTGTTCCTTTTCTCTTACTAATATCTTTATCTTGTGCTACTTCATATTTTTCTACAGCATCTAACCACTGACGAGTTGTTTTACCTTCTCCTAAATTGATGACAAGGTAGTTAGCTCCCAACCAACTAACTTCACCCTCTTGGCCGCTTTTTATTATACGTACGTTATCGCCAAGTTCAAATAATTCCCCTTTTACATAGTCTTCTCGTACATCAGATACTTTCTCCAGTTCTACATGGTTCTTAAAGTTGACCTCTTCTTTGAGACCCATACCTTGTCGAACCGCATTGAACAATCTCTTTGCATCTGCATTTGATACTGCTTTTGGCAAACCTTGACCAAATGCTACAAAGTCATTATCTGACGCAGCTGCTCTCATTTTAGAAGCGCTCATGCCTTCTACACCTTCTGCGTCTGGATCTCTCTCACCTGCAGATACAACATTGATTCTCTCAAAGTTATATGTGCCGTGTCGAGCTTTTTGTCCATTGTACTTAGATAGTAATATGTCAAATTCTCTTACTCGATCTGAACCTACTACAACTGTCACTCGATTAAAACCTTCATTGTTTAATGAAACGAGTGCATCCATAATTGTTTTAATCTTTTTATTGATTAATATATTTCTCGCATGTTTAGGGAACATCTTACGAGCAAACTTTATTTTCTCAGAATATGAAAGGGGATTTTTGTTTTTGTCTTGAGATTGCGTGAGAAAGATTTTATATGGATTTTTTCCTGCAACAGCAGCAACTTTGTCAAATACTTTTTGGTGACCAATCGTTGGTGGATTGGCTCTTCCAAACGTGATGACAACTTCTCTCTCGGCTTCGACGAGATATTGTTTAAAAGAATTTATCATTTAAGCTCCTGCAGCTGCTTTCTTATCTGTTGCTACTTTCTTACCTTGCTTACGTTGCATTTCCATCTTACGTACTTTTGGTAAAATTCTCTGAGCAATCTTTTGAATACGACCTTTCATTTTATCTAATCGTTTTTCAATTTCCATTCTACGTGCTGGTGGTAAGTCGTTACGGCTTTTACCTTTTGCGAGCTTTTTGAATATAAGATTACGTGCTTGTTTGTTTGCTCTCTTCTTGAGTACTTGCATGCTTGCAGTACGTCTTGCAGCTTTCTTTCGGCCAATCGCTATCTTGGCTTTGATTCGCTTGAGCATCCTTGATCGTGCACGACGTTGAGCAAGTGAAAGAGCTTCATCTTGACGTCGACGCTTAATGGCGTTATGATTGACTTGATCGTCTTCGCCTGGTCTGTAATCTACAGGATTAAAATCTTTAAATCCTAACATGTTTTCTCCTAAGGTTTAGTCCAATTTATAACGAATTAAATACGATAAGTGTTAGTCACTAATATCGTTCACCACCTGGTTTTATTTATACAAATTGATTGTTTTATTTTGCTCTTTGCCAACCTTTTAATACATTTGGTGAGAAGTTGTTGTAACTGAACTCAAGTCTATCGACTATCTTCAAAGCATTCTTACCTATCTTATCGATGGCAACGAATCCTTCTTGTCCAGTTACCTTATAACCGTTATTCGTTTGTACAAAAGTATCGAGTTTTCCTAAACTGTTCAACTTATTCAATAGTTTGAGTTTAGTTTCAACGATAAGTTTTTGAAGTACAAATATTTTCTCTAGGTTGCCTTTGTTTTTCGGCGAGAAGAAGTCGAGGATTTCTTGGAGCTTTTGGTACTGCGCTTTCTTCCCGGCTTCGGTGCTTCTTTTTCTTGCTTCACCTTTGTATTTCGCTTGGATCCACCTGATGAGTTGGACCGTGTGCGTTTTTGGGTTACCGATGGTTTGACCTTTGCGGATGTAACTGTTGTTGAATTGTTCGATGAGCCCTGCGAGGACTTTGTTTGATTCGATTTCTCTGAGGGTGCTGCCTGCGATCCCTTGAAAAAGTTTACCAATCTCTGAAAGATATTCATTAATATTCTCCGTTTCACTTTGTGTTAATGTAGCATTTGTCAAGTCACGTAACATCGCATCTTGTGACCACACTGCTTTATTTTTCTTTAGAGCAGCTACGTCTACACCATACGATGCCTTCATACTTTCAAACGAGTTACCTTTATATGTGGTATGCCATACAATACCAATTCTTGAAGACATGATCTCCTTTGCCATTGGACTGTTATTTGGCACAGCATACATAATGGTATTTGGATGGAAGGTCAAATATGACTGTCCATCTATTTTCTTTACCGATAAATCTTTTTTCGAATAAAGGAAATCACCTTGTATGACACCTTTAATTCCAAGACTCGGTAAATATTGCAATGCATCTTTGAGTTTATCTGCTAAATCGCCTGATGTATCAGCCTCAATTTCTGCATTTGTTTTATATATCTTCGGGTTTTTGTTGAAGATTCCCTTCTTTGCCACGAAGAATTTTCCGTCAGTTGGATCGATACCAGCAAATACTGCAGGTGCTCCATCCCACTTAACCGAAACTTTTGCACTCTTCTTGCCACCTAACATATCTCTCAATCCAATAAGAGCATAGATTGCTTCACGAGTTCCT